>OLFW01000110.1_pt1 | contig 80383 bp, 75 predicted proteins | sample 1605351 | NCBI WGS metagenome assembly OLFW01 (sample SAMEA3888918, study PRJEB22519) | human gut metagenome | biome: human gut; feature: human-associated habitat; material: faeces | place: Denmark | collected 2010 | reverse complement strand
TCTTCCCCTGCCCATCCGGTACAGCGGCGTTCCCCCTGTCAGACCGTACACGCTGACGCCTCAGGAAATGCTGGCCCGGCGAAATCTTCTGAACGTGAAGCAGGCTGCGTACTGTCTGAATGTGTCAGAGCGCACCGTGTACAACTACATTGCCGAGGGCAGGCTGGTACGTCTAAGGGACAACCCCGTGCGCATCCGTGTGGATGAAGTGCGGGAACTCTGCAAGGATTTTGACGAATAAAGTTCGCACAGTGTGCACCCCTTCCGGGCAGGATGCGGTCCGTTTCGGCATGATTGCCGGGACGGGCCGTTTTTTTCGCCGGTTCGTTCCTCCAGGCCGTGCCGCCGTTAATGGCCCGCGGCGGTACGGCCCAATCCTGGCTCTGCTGCTGTTTGTAAGCCGGCAGAGCTCTGACAAACGACTCCCGAACATGAGAGGGATCCATGAAATGTTCTTTTTCTGACGCCTATCTGGCGTTGCTGCGAGAGTTTGAAGGCCTTTTTCTGCGGCCCTACCTTTGTCCGGCAGGTCATTGCACTATCGGATACGGAAGCAATCTTGAGGCGCACCCGCGTTTCATCCCATTTGAGGACATACGTGGACGCGTCCAGCGCGGTGGGCTGCGTGGGGCGAGTCTGCTGCGGGTCCTGCGCGATCTGGCCGAGCACAAGACCACCATGATCATCGTGACCCACGAGATGCACTTTGCCCGGGATGTGGCCGACCGCATCCTGTTTATGGACGGCGGCGTGGTGGTGGAGGAAGGCCCTGCAAAGCAGCTGATCGACCACCCGCGGGAACAGCGCACCAAACAGTTTCTGGCACACTACGCGGAATGAGCAAAATCACCAATTCTTTGGGCAAAAAAATGGAAATGTTGATGCAAACCAAGTCTTGTAAAACCGGCGCTGCTCCGCTATAATACCACTCATGAATCCTTACAACGTCCTGCCGCTTTTCCGGCAGGGCGTTTTTCACGGCAAAAATGCGAACATCCATCTTTTTTGTGTGGGCAGGAGGTATATTTCCATGACCAAAGATATGACGCAGGGCAGTCCGCTGAAGCTGCTGCTTGCCTTTGCTGTGCCGCTGATGCTGGGCAGCCTGTTCCAGCAGTTCTACAATCTGGCCGATACCATCATCGTGGGGCGGTTCGTGGGCGTGGAAGCACTGGCGGCGGTAGGCAGTGTGGGCGGTTTGAACTATCTGGTGCTGGGCTTTGTCAACGGCATTGCCTGCGGCTTTTCCATCCCCATCTCATGGACCTTCGGTGCCCACGACCACCACGAGATGCGCCGCTACACCGCCAATACCGTGTGGCTGTCCATCGCTTTTGCCACGGTGCTTACCATCGTTACGGTGGCAATGACCCATCTGGTGCTGGTGTGGACGAACACCCCGGCCGATATCATCGACCTTGCGGATATCTATATCCGCACCATTTTTGCAGGCATCCCCTTTACCTTGCTTTATAATGTGACCAGCGCTTTGATGCGTGCACTGGGCGACAGCAAGCGCCCGCTGTATTTCCTGCTGGTGGCCAGCGTGCTGAACATCGGGCTGGACCTTGCCTGCATCATCCTGTTCAACATGGGCGTGTTCGGCGCGGCTTTTGCCACCGTGTTCAGTCAGGCTGTGGCAGGCATCGGCAGCCTTATTTACATCATGCGCCACTACCCGGAACTGCGCTGGAATAAGGAAGAAGGGCGCATCAGCGCTCCGCACTGCGCAAAGCTTTGCGCCATGGGCCTCCCCATGGGTCTGCAGTGCAGTATTACTGCCATCGGCAGCGTGGTGCTGCAGGGCGCGGTGAACGGTCTGGGCAGCGATATCGTGGCCGCGCAGACCGCCGGCGGCAAGGCTGCGCAGTTCCTCAGCGTGCCGCTGGAGAGCATCGGCACCGCCATGACCACCTACACCAGCCAGAATATGGGCGCGAAGGATCTGGGCCGCGTGAACCGCGGCGTGAACACCGCACTGGGCATCGGCTGCGTGTACAGCGTGGCCTCTTTCCTCATCCTGCGCGTGCTGGACAAGCCCCTGATCGGCCTGTTTTTGGACGCAGGCGAGACCGCCATTATGGCCAATGCGCAGGACTTCATCTTCTGGAACAGTGTGTTCTACATCCCGCTGGCAGTGCTTATCATCTACCGCTACACCATTCAGGGTCTGGGACACTCCGGCCTTGCCATGTTTGCCGGTGTGGCTGAAATGATCGCCCGCGCCATGGTGGGCTTCTGGTTCGTGCCGCTGTGGGGCTACTTTGCCGCCTGCATCGCAAGCCCGGTGGCATGGCTCTTTGCCTGCTTCTTCCTGATCCCGGCCTATTTTGTGGTGTTCCGCAGACTGCAAAAGGAAAAGCAGCAGGAAGCCGCCGCAAAGGTGCAGTAAGGGTTCATAAAAAATGCTTTTTCTTTTCGCCCTTTCATGCTATAATAAAAATTAAATACGGCTTTTGCCGTAACAGGGCAGGGGTTATAAGTCTTTGAAAAGCTGGTTTGCTTAATGGCTTCCCCCCAAGGGGTGAAGGCTAAGGGGACGGCTGTTTTCGGGATGAATAGCCGCACTGCCGGGGCAATGCCCGCAATTGCGGCGGGCGGGAAAATACAAAAAGAGAGGCGAATCGAGATGTTGGATATGATCAAATGCAGCACTGGCGGTGCGTACTATGCGCGCGGAGAGTGGGTGCCCGCAGATGGCAATGCACCCGCAGCACTGGCAGCAAAGGGCTTTGATGCCGCTGCCGTTGCCGCGGCTAAGACCGGTACCATGGCCTACAATATTATGCAGGCACACAACACCAGCGGCGATGCCGAGAACCTGAAGATCAAGTTTGATGCCATGGCAAGCCATGACATCACCTTTGTGGGCATCATCCAGACCGCCCGTGCTTCCGGGCTGGAAAAGTTTCCCATTCCTTATGTGCTTACCAACTGCCACAACAGCCTGTGCGCTGTGGGCGGCACCATCAACGAGGACGACCACCGCTTTGGCCTGTCCGCTGCCAAAAAGTACGGCGGTATCTTTGTGCCCCCGCACATGGCAGTCATCCACCAGTATATGCGCGAGCGCTTTGCCGGCTGCGGCAAAATGATCCTTGGCTCGGACTCCCACACACGCTACGGCGCACTGGGCACCATGGCTATCGGTGAAGGCGGCGGCGAACTGGCAAAGCAGCTGCTGGGCCGCACCTATGATGTTGCCCGCCCGGGCGTGGTGGCCATCTACCTGACCGGCAGTCTGCCGGCGGGCTGCGGCCCCCACGATGTAGCCATTGCCCTTGTGGGCAAGCTGTTCAAGAGCGGCTACGTCAAAAACAAGGTCATGGAGTTCGTGGGCCCCGGCATTGCCTCCCTGCGGCAGGATACCCGCAACGCCATTGATGCCATGACCACCGAGACCACCTGTCTGTCCTCCATCTGGGAGACCGACGAAGTCACTCAGCGTTTTCTGGCAGTGCATGGCCGTGCAGCAGACTATAAAAAGCTGACACCGGCTGACCTTGCCTACTACGATGGCGTGGTGGAGGTGGATCTTTCTGCCATCCGTCCCATGATCGCCCTGCCCATGCACCCCTCCAATGCCTTTACCATTGAGGAGCTGAACGCAAACCTGGAGGACATCCTCCACGCCTGCGAACAGGATGTGCAGAAGCTGATCGGCCGCAAGGACGTGCAGCTGGATCTGTGCAGCAAGATCGAAAACGGCAAGCTGCGTGTGGATCAGGGCGTCATTGCAGGCTGCGCAGGCGGTCTGTACGACAGCATCTACGAGGCTGCTTCCATCCTCAAGGGTCATACCGGCGGCTGCGGCGACTACGCCCTGAGCGTTTACCCCGGCAGCCAGCCCATCATGATGGAACTGGTGCGCACCGGCGTCATCGGCGAGTTGATGGCCAGCGGTGCTACCATCCGCACCGCCTTCTGCGGCCCCTGCTTCGGCGCAGGCGATGTGCCCGCCAACGGTGCACTGTCCATCCGTCACACCACCCGCAACTTCCCCAGCCGCGAGGGCTCCAAGCCCGGCAGCGGCCAGCTGGCCGGTGTGGCACTGATGGATGCCCGCAGCATTGCAGCCACCACCGCAAACGGCGGCATTCTGACCCCCGCCACCGACATTGATTATGATCCCACCGTGCCGGAGTACCAGTACGATGCTTCCAGCTACGACACCCGCGTGTATCAGGGCTTTGGCAAGGGCGATTACGATGCCCTGCTCAAATTTGGCCCCAACATCAAGGACTGGCCGGAGATCGCACCGCTGGGCGACAATCTGCTGCTGAAGGTGGCTTCTTATATCACAGACCCCGTCACCACCACCGATGAGCTGATCCCCTCCGGTGAGACGTCCTCTTACCGTTCCAACCCCTTGGGTCTGGCTGAGTTCACCCTCAGCCGCAAGGACCCGGAGTATGTGGGCCGCGCCAAGGCTGTGCAGGCCGAAGAAAACGCCCGCCGCGCCGGTGCAGGGGACGCTGCTCTGCTGGCAAAGGTGAACGCCGTGCCCGGCTGCGAGAAGCTGAGCTGGAACGATATCCAGATCGCCTCTACCATCTTTGCGGTCAAGCCCGGCGACGGCTCTGCCCGTGAGCAGGCCGCCAGCTGCCAGCGTGTGCTGGGTGCCGGTGCCAATATCGTTACCGAGTACGCTACTAAGCGTTACCGCTCCAACCTGATCAACTGGGGCATGCTGCCCCTGCAGCTGGCAGGTGCCACCCCCTTTGGTCTGGGGGATTATGTGCTCATCCCCAATGTGCGGGAGGCACTCAAGGGCGACCTGCAGAACATCAAGGCCTATGTTCTGGGCGATACCGTCAAGGAGTTTGAGCTGTACATGGCTCCGCTCACCACCGACGAGCGCCAGATCCTGGCCGACGGCTGCCTGATCAATTTCTATAAGCACTAAGGAAGTAACCCGCTATGTCCTGTGACCTGCATATCCATTCCACCTGCTCCGACGGTGCTGTGCCCATTGAGTGGCTGGCACCCATCGCCGCCCGCACCGGGCTGCACGCCATCGCCCTTTCGGACCACGACACCCTGCTCAGCGCCCAGTACGCCTATGCCCACACCGGGCAGGACGGGGTAGAGCTGATCCCCGCCGTGGAGCTGACCGGCTACGACTTTGAGCGCCAGCACCGGGTGCATCTGCTGTGCTACTACCCGGACATTGACTGCCCGGCGCTGCGCGAGCATTGCGCCATCATGAAGGAGCGCCGCAACGCCTGCGCTTTGCAGAGCGCAAAGGAGCTGGAGCAGCTGTACCCGCAGTTTACCACCGACCTTGCATGGGAGACCACTAAGGCCAGCGGGGTGCTGTTCAAAAGCGGGCTGATGCAGGCACTGGAACTGCTGGGTCTGACCGATGGCAGCATCTACGGCGAGACCTACCACAAGCTGTTCGGGTGGAACCCCCGGGGTATCGTGCTGCACTCGCCGGAGTATCTGCCGGTGCGGCAGGTGCTGGCTACCGCCAAGGCAAGCGGCGGCGCGGTGGTGTTTGCCCACCCCACGGTGTATAAAAGTATGCCCCTGCTGCGGGAGCTGGCAGCAGAGGGCGCAGTGGACGGCATTGAAGTGTACCATCCCAGCAACAGCCCGGAGGACAGCGCCGAGTGCCTTGCCCTGTGCAAACAGTACGGCCTTGTGGCTACTGCGGGCACGGACTTCCATGGCCGCAACCACAAGCACCCCCACCCCATCGGCACCTGCACCGCACCGGACGAAGCCGCAGCGCAGCTGCGCGCCATCGCCGAAAAACGTAAAAGAGAGAGGACGTAAAGACTATGAGCAAGGAATTTTCCTTCCCGAACAAGGGTACCTGCTCCAAGCAGACCAACTTTGTGCTGAACGATGACCACACCATTGCTTCCATCGAGGTCGTCGGCGGCTGCAACGGCAACCTGAAGGGCATCTGCCAGCTGCTTACCGGCATGAAGGCAGAGGACGCCATTGCCCGTCTGGACGGCACGCTGTGCGGCTTCCGCAGCACCAGCTGCCCGGACCAGATCGCAAAGAACCTGAAAAAGGCTCTGGAACAGATGAACTAAACCCACCAGAGAGCCGCTGCACAGAACCTTGTGCGGCGGCTCTCTTTTTGTATGGGAAGATTTGCTTAGAGAAACCCTCTCAGTCAAAGCCTTGCGGCTTTGCCAGATTCCCCCTTTTGTCACCTACGGTGACATCTTCCCCCGGTGCGGGGGAAGTCTGCCCTCTCAGGGGGAGCTTTTAAGTATCTCTTACGGTCAGCGCTGATAAAGCTCTCCCTTCGGGAGAGCTGGCGTGAAGCGCCTGAGAGGGTTTACTTTATGTCACAATTTGTACGCATTTCCAGCAAATGAGGGCGGATGTAAAAAATCTATACACCGGGCAAAGTTTGTTTGTTGTTCCTGTTCACTTTGCGGGGTATACTGTTGCCATAGAGAACAGCACGATGAAGGCTGTGAAAAGATATTTTTGAAGCAGGGAGGCTTTTTTATGTACTATTCCAGTGGCAACTACGAAGCTTTTGCAACCCCCAAAAAGCCGGAGGGCGTGGATCATAAATCCGCTTATATCATCGGCTCCGGTCTGGCAGCCCTGACCGCTGCCTGCTATCTGGTGCGCGACGGCCAGATGAAGGGCGAGCACGTCCATGTGTTTGAAAAGAACGCACTGGCCGGCGGCGCCTGCGATGGCTACAAGTACGATATCGGCTATGTGATGCGCGGCGGCCGCGAGATGGATAACCACTTCGAAGTTATGTGGGATCTGCTGCACTCCATCCCGTCTCTGGAGACCGAGGGTGCCAGCGTGCTGGACGAGTATTACTGGCTGAACAAGGAGGATCCCAACTTTTCCTTGTGCCGTGCCACCGTCAACCGCGGCGAGGATGCTCACACCGATGGCAAATTCGGCCTGTCCGATAAGGGTGCCATGGAGATCATGAAGCTGTTCTTTACCCCGGACGAGCAGCTGCAGGATAAAAAGATCACCGATTTCTTTGATGACGAGGTGCTCAACACCAACTTCTGGATGTACTGGCGCACCATGTTCGCCTTCGAGAACTGGCACAGCGCTCTGGAGATGAAGCTGTACCTCAAGCGCTATATCCACCACATCGGCGGTCTGCCGGACTTTACCGCCCTGCGCTTTACCCGCTATAATCAGTACGAATCCATCATCCTGCCCATGGTGCGCTATCTGGAAGGCTTTGGCGTGCAGTTCCACTACAACACCAAGGTCACGGATGTGAAGTTCGACATCCAGAAGGGCCGCAAGCTGGCAAGCTCTGTCACCGTGGAGCACGAGGGCGAGACCACCAACATCGACCTGACCGAGAACGATCTGCTGTTCATCACCAACGGCGGCTGCGTGGAAAGCTGCACTGTGGGTGCACAGGATAAGGCCACCGGCTTTGATCCCACCATCCAGCCCGGCAACGGCTGGGATCTGTGGAAGAAGATCGCCGCACAGGATCCCTCCTTCGGTCACCCGGAAAAGTTCTGCTCCGAGCCGGAACTGAGCAACTGGGAGAGCGCCACCATCACCACGCTGGACGACAAGATCCCTCAGTATATCCGCAAGATCTGCAAGCGCGACCCCTTCAGCGGCCATACCGTCACCGGTGGCATCGTCACCGTCAAGGACTCCAGCTGGCTGCTCAGCTGGACGCTGAACCGTCAGCAGCAGTTCAAGGATCAGCCCAAGAACCAGCTGTGCGTCTGGGTGTACGGCCTGTTCAGCGATAAGCCCGGCGATTACGTCAAGAAGCCCATGCGCGACTGCACCGGCCGCGAGATCTGCATGGAGTGGCTGTACCACATCGGCGTGCCGGAGGATCAGATCGCGGAGCTGGCAGAGCACAGTGCCAACACTGTGCCTGTGATGATGCCCTATATCGACGCCTTCTTCATGCCCCGTGCCATGGGCGACCGTCCCGATGTTGTGCCCGAGGGTGCTGTGAACTTTGCCTTCCTCGGTCAGTTTGCCGAGACCGCCCGCGACACCATCTTCACCACCGAGTACTCCATGCGCACCGGTATGGAGGCTGTGTACACCCTGCTGAACATCGACCGCGGCGTGCCCGAGGTCTGGGGCAGCACCTACGATGTGCGCGCCCTGATCGATGCCACCGTGAAGCTGCGCGACGGCAAGAAGATCACCGACATGGATCTGCCGCTGATCCCGCGTCTGGCTTTGAAGGAAGCCCTGAAGAAGATCGAGGGCACCGACCTTGAGAAGTTCCTCAAGGAGTATAACGCTATCTGATATTTCCCTCTCCTCCGATAGACCCGGCAACGGGTCAACACCCCCTAAAAAAGACCTCTCCGCTGCTCTGCGACAGGGCACGGGGAGGTCTTTTTTGTGTAAAAATGGTACAATATGCGTCAAAATAAAGCGGAACGTGAAAATAATTTGTGCCAAAAGAATGATTTTGGCTTGTTTGCGGCGGCGTTCTGTGCTATGCTAGAACTATTGAAAGGGTAGGAGGGAAGAGCCTGCCCAAATGCGATACGCCAAAAATAAAAGGAGGTCGTTTTCCTGTGAAACAACTTATTTCCCGTCGCAGCTTTTTAAAGGCTGCTGGTGTGACCGCTGCCGCTGCATCCATGGCCATCGGTGCGCCTGCCGCATCGGCCTGCTGGTTTGGTGACAAGTCTGACGTCACCATCCTGTACACCAACGATGTCCATACCTACATCGACAAGCAGAGCCCCAAGCTGACCTACGCCGCTATTGCCGACCTGAAGCAGAGCTATCAGAACGCTGGTAAGGAAGTGCTGCTGGTGGATGCAGGCGACCATGTGCAGGGCACCGCCTACGGCTCCATGGACGAGGGAGCTTCCATCATCAAGCTGATGAACGCTGCCGGTTACGATGTCGCCACCCCCGGCAACCACGAGTTTGACTACGGCATGGACCGTGCCAAGGCCATCATGAAGGAAGCCGACTTCCCGTACCTGTCCTGCAACTGGGTAGACCTGCGCACTACGCTGCGGGTGCTGCCCTCCGTCAAGGTGTTTGTGCGCGGCGGCAGACGCATCGCCTTTGTGGGTGTGACCACCCCCGAGACCTTTACCAAGTCCACCCCGGCCTACTTTATGGATAAGGCACAGCGCAAGTACATCTACGATATTCAGGGCGGCGAGGACGGCAAAAAGCTCTATGACGCCGTGCAGAAGGCCATTGATAAGGCAAAGCTTCTGGCAGACGTGGTCATCGGTCTGGGCCATCTGGGCGTAGACCCCTCTTCCTCTCCGTGGACCAGTGAGGAAGTCATTGCCCACACCAGCGGCTTTGACGCCTTTATCGACGGCCACTCCCATACCGTAATGGAGAACAAGCAGGTGCAGGATGCCTCCGGCAAGGCTGTCACCCTGACCCAGACCGGCTCTTACTTTGCAAACGTTGGCGAGATGACCATCGCTGCGGACGGCACCATCACCACCAAACTCATCCCCACCCACGAGGGCATGGACGCAGGCATCGCCGCCATGCAGACTGGCTGGGTGAACACCGTGGACGATATGCTGGGCGAGAAGATCGCTGTGGGCGACAGCGATTTCTACGTCTCTGACCCCGCCACCGGCAAGCGCCGCATCCGCTCTGCCGAGACCAACCTCGGCGACTTTGTGGCTGACGGCATCTACACCTACTTCAACGAGGTGGAAAAGCTGCACTGTGATGTGGCCATCATGAATGGCGGCGGCATCCGCGCCGACGTGCCCGCAGGCGACTGGACCTTCAAGACCTGCAAGCAGGTCAGCCCCTTTGGCAACGTGGCCTGCCTGATGTCGGTCACCGGCAAGCAGATCCAAGACGCACTGGAGTTTGCAGCCCGCTTTGCAGGCGAGGATGGCAAGGAGAACGGCGGCTTCCTGCAGGTGGCCGGTGCTACCTACGAGATCCACACCGATATCCCCAACACTGTGCAGACCGACGAGAAGAACGTCTGGATCGGCAGCGCCACCGGCACCCCGCGCGTGCAGAACGTGAAGATCTACGATAAGGCCAGCGGCAGCTATCTGCCGCTGGACCCGGGCGCTACCTACGCGCTGGCCGGCATGAACTACACCCTGCGCAATCTGGGCGACGGCTTTGCCATGTTTGACGGCGCAGAGCTGATCAAGGACTATGTGTCCGAGGATTATCTGGTGATGTCTACCTACGCTATGATTTTTGACGGCGCAGATGCTGCGGGTCTGCCGCACCTGTCCAGCGCCAACAGCCCGCTGGCCGCATACCCCGGCTACCTGCTCAACTACGAGCAGCCTTACGGCGCAGGCCGCATCACCATTCTGTAAAAGAAAGCCCTATCAGGGCAGGTCAACTGTATAGCAAAAACCGGGCAGTCTGCGGGCTGCCCGGTTTTTTGTGCAGTACGAACGATTGGAAATGCGCTCCGCTATCCCATTTTCACGGGGAGGGCTGCAATGGTTAAATGGTGGTCTGAATTGCAAATGCAGTTGACCGTTACGACCCCACTGGTGAAAAGGAGATTCAGAAAAGCCCGCAGGCTTTTCTGAATCTCGAGTAAAAAACTAATTCCGCTAATTATGCGCAGAGCGAACGCGGAGCGCATTCTAAATCGTCCCGCCCCGGCAGGGGTGACTCTTCAAAAGTTCCCTATGACCCACAGGGGTTTTGAAGAGTCATGAACAAAAAGCAAAGAAAACTGCGTTTTCAGGCCATGACTCTTCATCTTGAAGAGCGAACTTTTAAACGCTGATGCGCTTCTTTTTCGTCACTCTTCAAAAATCCAAAGTGGTAATAGAGTTATGACTCTTCAAGTTTTGAAGAGTCACGGCCTTGCGGCTGTGGTTCGGAATGATATAAACAGAAAAGCCACCTGAACTTCCTCAGATGGCTTTAATCTGGTTGGGGATGAGAGAATCGAACTCCCACAAGTAGAGTCAGAGTCTACCGCACTACCACTATGCAAATCCCCAATATTCTGTTGTGTTTTGCGGGGTGAGCCGCTCAACGTGTGCTATTATACGGGAAAAGCCCGGAGTTGTCAAGCATATTTTTGAAAAAAGTTGTACTTTTTTGGAAAATGCCGCAGCAGCGCCGGATAATCTATGCCGGAGCGCTGCCACACTTCGGCAGGTTCTGCGCACCGCACCGCCTATACTGGAAGGTACAAAACCTTGCAAAGTACCAGAAGGAGGATGCCTATGCCGGAACGAACCACACAAAACGCCCAGACCCTGCTTTCGCCCCGCGTCCCGCGGGATACCGAGCACGAGCGCTACCACCCGGAGCTGGAGGAGGAACTGAAGGAATGCCTGTTCTGTTTGAAGCGCAACGAGATGATGTTTGATATGGAGGTGGATACGGACCTCATCGAGCAGCGCATCTACGAGCGGCAGGCGCTTTTGTGCCGCTACCGGTACTTACTGGCGCGCGCCCGGGAGCTGGGGCTGCATACGGTGCTTACCCGCTACCAGCCCATGGGCGGGTAAAAAGGCTTAGGGCAACACCGCACAATTCCCGCCTTACGGCTTAAGCACCACTCCGGCGGTTGCGGCACGGCATCTGCGTTGCCAAAATGCTCGATAATACACAAAGTATTATCTGCGCTTTTGGCTTAGCAGCTGCCGCACCTCGCTCGCCGTATCGGCACTTAGAATTATGCGGTATTGCCTTAGCGAAAAAATCTTGACAAAAGGCGCGCTGCGTGATATCCTATTACAAGATAAAAGCGTACCGGAACTATGTCCGGCGCGATAAAATTTTGAGAGTTAGAGAGGTTTCTATCATGGAGCGTATTAAGACTATTGCTACTCGTGACCTGACCAAGAGCGTTAAGACCGGTGGCTGCGGCGAGTGCCAGACTTCCTGCCAGTCCGCCTGCAAGACCTCCTGCGGCGTGGCTAACCAGCAGTGCGAGAACAGCAACAAGTAATTTTTGCAAACCCTATGCCGCCTTTGCCGGGCGGCATTTTTTTGTGTAATCTGGAATGGAGTGTAAAATGGTACATCAGTATCAATTGAACGGTTATAACATCGTGCTGGACACCTGCAGCGGCTCGGTGCACGTTGTGGACGAGGTGGCCTACGATGTCATCGCCATGTACCCGGAGCATACCGCAGACGAGATCGTTGCCGCCATGCTGGCAAAGTACGGCAGCCGCCCGGACGTGACCGAGGAGGATCTGCGCCAGTGCATCGACGACGTGACCAGCCTGAAGGAAAACGGCAAGCTGTGGAGCCCGGATGTCTATAAGGACATGGCCTTCGACTTTAAAAACCGCAACACTGTGGTAAAGGCGCTGTGCCTGCACGTTGCCCATAGCTGCAACCTGAGCTGCTCTTACTGCTTTGCCTCGCAGGGACGCTACCATGGCGACCGCGCCCTGATGAGCTTTGAGGTGGGCAAGCGCGCCATGGACTTCCTCATCGAGAACAGCGGCACCCGCCGCAATCTGGAAGTGGACTTCTTTGGCGGCGAGCCGCTGATGAACTTTGATATGGTCAAAAAGCTGGTGGCCTACTGCCGCGAGCAGGAGAAGATCCATAACAAGAACTTCCGCTTTACCATGACCACCAACGGTGTGCTCATTGATGACGACGTCATCGACTTCTGCAATAAGGAGTGCCACAATGTGGTGCTGAGTCTGGATGGCCGCAAGGAGGTCAACGACCGCTTCCGCGTGGACTGCGCAGGCAACGGCAGCTACGACCGCATCGTGCCCAAGTTCCAGGAGTTCGTCAAGAAGCGCGGCGACAAGAACTACTATATGCGCGGCACCTATACCCACTATAACACCGACTTTACCAACGATATCTTCCACATGGCAGACCTCGGCTTTACCGAGCTGAGCATGGAGCCGGTGGTCTGCGACCCCAGCGACCCCAGCGCCTTGACTGAGGCCGACCTGCCCATCCTGAAGGAGCAGTACGAGATCCTTGCCAAGGAGATGATCAAGCGCGACCGCGAGGGCAGAGGCTTTACCTTCTACCACTACATGATCGACCTGACCGGCGGCCCCTGCATCTATAAGCGCATCTCCGGCTGCGGCTCCGGCACCGAGTACATGGCTGTTACCCCTTGGGGCGATCTGTACCCCTGCCACCAGTTCGTGGGTGACCCCAAGTACCTGCTGGGCGATATCTGGAAGGGCGTTACCAACACCGCTGTGCGGGATGAGTTCAAGCACTGCAACGCCTACGCCCGCAAGGAGTGTCAGGACTGCTGGGCAAAGCTGTACTGCTCCGGCGGCTGCGCTGCCAACTCCTACCACGCCACCGGCAGCATTACCGGCGTGTACGAGTACGGCTGCGAGCTGTTCAAAAAGCGCATGGAGTGCGCCATCATGATCAAGGTAGCCGAGAATCAGGAACTGGCTGCTAAGGGTATTGAGGTGCCCATTGAGCTGGGCTCTACCTGCAACGCCTGCGCTGACGGCGAAGCCTGCGAATGAGCATGACCACCCCCATCGTGGATTTTGTGCGCAGCTATGCAAAGTCCGGCACCGCCCGGCTGCACATGCCCGGCCACAAGGGGCAGAGCCTTTTAGGCTTTGAGCCGCTGGATATCACCGAGATCTGCGGCGCAGACGAGCTTTACGCGCCGGAGGGCATTATTGCCGAGAGTGAAGCCAACGCCACCCGGCTGTTCGGCACGGCGCACAGCTATTACAGCACTGAGGGCTCGTCTCAGTGCATCCGTGCCATGCTGTTTCTGGCGCTGCAAGGCGCACCGCAAAACGGTAAGCGCCCGGTGCTGCTGGCCGCCCGCAATGCCCACAAGGCGCTGCTGTACGCGGCGGCGCTGCTGGATTTTGACATCCGATGGCTTTGGCCGTCTGCGCAGGCAGAGGGTGCACTGTGCAGCTGCCCCGTCACAGCCGAAGCGCTGACAGGGGCTTTGCACGCGATGGCACAGCAGGGGAACACCCCCTTTGGCGTATACGTCACCAGCCCGGATTATCTGGGCGGAGTACAGGATATTCCGGCGCTGGCCGCTGTCTGCCGGGCGCAGGGCGTGCCTTTGCTGGTGGATAACGCCCACGGGGCCTACCTGCGCTTTCTGCCGCAAAACTGCCACCCCATCGCGCAGGGCGCGGCCATGTGCTGCGACTCTGCCCACAAGACCCTGCCGGTGGTCACCGGCGGCGCGTATCTGCATCTGGCGCACGATGCCCCTGTGCAGGACGAAGCGGCTGTGCGGGGGGCGCTGGCGCTGTTCGGCTCTACCAGCCCCTCTTACCTCATTTTGCAGTCGCTGGATGCCTGCAATGCGGTGCTGGCAGGGGACTACCCCCGGCGGCTGGTGCAGTGCTGCGCGGCGCTGGAAGGTCTGCGCCGCAGCCTGAATAAGGCCGCAGCGGCGCGGCAGTGCCCGGTGCCGCTGGCAGTTGCCGGGGCACAGCAGGAGCCGATGAAGCTTACGCTGGACGCCGCCGCCCTTGGCTGCACCGGCACAGCGCTGGCAGATGCTTTGCGCCGCGCACAGCTGGAGTGCGAGTATGCAGACCCCCGTTATGTGGTGCTGATGTTCACCCCGGAAAACCCGCCGCAGGACTACACGCGCCTGCAAGCTACGATGGAACAGCTTTTGGCTGCTGTGCCTGCCGGGCTGCCCCGCCCCGAGAACCGGGCAGGAGAGTTTGCCGCCTTGCAGCAGCAGGCGGTGCAGCGCTGTACCATCCGGCAGGCGGTGCTGGGCGCACAGGTGCGCATCCCGGTACACAAGGCGCTGGGGCGGGTGTGCGCCATGCCTACGGTGTCCTGCCCGCCCGCCATCCCTGTGGCGGTCAGCGGCGAGGAGATCACCCCGGCGGCTATCGCCCTGATGCAGCGCTACGGCATCGAGGAACTCTCGGTGCTGCGATAAAGATTTTATAAGAAGAGAACCCGGAAGGTCTGCGGAACTTCCGGGTTCTCTATATTTATTCTTAAATATCCGTCCGGGGTGTTGCACACATCTCCCAGAAGTGCAGCTCGTGCTCCGAGCAGGCGCGGAAGATCGCGCGGCAGCGGGCGGCACGCTCCGGCGAAAGGCCGGTGCAGGCTGCTTCAGCGCGTTCTGCCCATGCGCGGCAGGCGGCATCATAGCCGGGGCCGGCGTAGTCCAGCACCAGTGCGCCGTAGTAGGTGTCCTTTACGGCGGGGGAGCGCTGCAAAAGCTTCTGGAATAGCCACCCATAACTCAGCATACAGGGCAGGCAGGCCATCAGGCACTCAGCTTCCCCCTCGCCGGTGCGGGCAGCATCAATCATGCAGTCCAGATAGGCGCGGTTCTCCGGCCGCAGGGGCAGGGATTGGATATCGGCTTCCCGCAGACCGTACTGCTCCAGATACCGCAGCCGGGTCAGGTCCTCGTTCTCCTGCACAAAGGACAGCAGGGAATAGTAGGTGCGCATGGCAGCCATGGTGGTGGCCTTGGTCATGCCCCACGCAAAAATTTTGGCGTACTCCCGCAGATACAGGCTGTCCTCCACAAGGTAGCTTTTAAAGCAGTCCTCGCTCAGGGTGCCGTTTTCCATCTTTTGCAAAAACTCGGTCTGCAAACACTGCTCCCACACAGGCAGGTCGGCCTGTACCAGCGCCGAGACAAAGGGCAGGTCAGTCACGGACAAAATCTCCCTTCAGGTTGAAGGTGTGATCCATGGGCCCGGAGCCATGCCCTAAGTCCAGCATGGCAGACAGACAGCCGGAAATGTAGGCCTTGGCGCGCTCCACGGCGGTGTCAAGGTCATACCCCTTGGCCAGATTGGAAGCAATGGCGCTGGACAGGGTGCAGCCGGTGCCGTGGGTGTTGGGGTTTGCAATGCGCTTGCCCTTGAACCACTTGCCGGTGCCGCCCTGCCACAGCAGGTCGTCAGCATCGTTGATCTGGTGGCCGCCCTTACACAGCACGGCACAGCCGTAGCGCTCGCTGATGGTACGGGCAGCGGCTTCCATGTCGGCGGCATTGGCAATGCTCATGCCGGCTAAGATCTCAGCCTCCGGGATGTTGGGGGTAAGCACCTCGGCCAGCGGCAGCAGCTTTTCGGTCAGCGCCTGCACGGCATCGTCCTGCAGCAGCTTTGCACCGGAGGTGGCCACCATCACAGGGTCCACCACAATGTGCTTTGCGCCGTAAAAATGCAGCCGCTCGGCGATGGTGTCGATGAGCGGGGCAGAGGATACCATACCGATTTTTACCGCATCCGGGTAAATGTCGGTGAACACGGCATCGAGCTGCTGTGCCAGAAACTGCGGTGTGGTGTCAAAAATGGCGGTCACGCCGGTGGTGTTTTGTGCCGTCAGGGCGGTGATGGCGCTCATGGCAAACACGCCGTTGGCGGTCATGGTCTTGATATCGGCCTGAATTCCGGCGCCGCCGCTGGAATCACTGCCGGCAATGGTCAATGCAGTTTTCATGGGTAAATGCTCCTTTGCAGCAAAAATGCGGATATGCCCGCAAAGACATATCCGCAGATAAAAGCGCTATCTCCCTACGTTGGCATGATCCAAATCAGGTCACAGGTCAGGGCAATACAGCCCACTCTCAGCCCGCTTGCACGGGCTCCCTTTTTATACTAGAAAGCATACCACAATCGGGGAAAAGATGCAAGAAAAACAGGCCGCGCAAACGCACCGCTTATTCGCCCAGTGCAGTGCGGATGTTGTCCAGTACCTTTTTGCTCAGCAGCACAAAGGCCTGCTTGGTGCGGCCTGCGGATACATTGGCGCAGCGCACGTTTTCCCGGGCAAAGAAGTCCTCGGCCACGGGGCCTGCAGCGGCGCGGGTGTCGCAGAAGAAGCGGGTGCCGGGCAGATCGAGCCACTTTTCCAGCGCAGCGGAGTCAAAGCCGGGGCCGATGGAAGTGTTGAACAGTACCTTGCCTGCACCCAGCTGGGCAAACTCATTTTCGCCCAGCAGCAGTACGTTCTTGTTCAGGCAGGTGAACACCACCTCGCTCTCAGCCAGCAGCTGAGCCAGCGGCTTAAAGGTCATACCGACAGCCTCGGCATCCGGCTTTGCGCTGCGGGCAAAGTAGCTGATCTCTGCGCCCATAAATTGCAGCGCATCGGCGATCATCCGGCCGGAAACGCCCAGCCCCACGATGCCCACCTTCAGGCCGGTGATCTCCACCGGCTCGTCCCGCAGCATAGGCATCCCAAAGCCGTGCAACAGACCGGTCAGCTCGTGCAGAACATACTCCACAACGCCGCGGTCGCCGTAATCCCGGATGCCCAGCACCTGAATGCCCCGGGTGCGTGCGTAGGCAATATCCACGTTGGCGCTCTCCTCAGAGTACAGGCTGCAGCACATGCCGATATAGCGGATGTTGGGGCACTGCGCAATGACTTCCTTGCCCATGCGGGAGGTGTAGCTCAGCAGCACGGCGTCGGCGTCCCCGATGCGGCGCACCATCTCGGCGTCGCTGCCGGGCACGTCCCGGTACAGCACCACCTCTTTGGCGTAGCGGTGCAGTTCCTCCTCGGCAGAGGGGATCAGGCTGACAGGCTCAATGGCAACAAGCTTTTCAAACATGACGGACTCCTCCTTATATTAGTAGAAGCAGACGGGTGAGGACAGATTGCGCAGCAGAGAGACGGCGCTCCAGCCCGCAATGGCGCTGGTGGAAGAGCAGATATCTACCACAGCCTTCACGCCCTCGATCTCGGCAGTGATGCAGTGGTCATCGCCCACCCAGCCGGGCACGGAGTGCATGGTCACGCCGGTGATCTCGGGGCCGGTGGTGGCCAGAGAGGTAGCTACCGCCACGTTCACCCGGCGGGGGAAGGTGGCAATGGCCTGCTTGGCATTGCCGGTGAACACGGTGGTCTTTTCGGTGTCGGTCAGCAGATGCTCTGCCCACACCGGGGTGTTGCGGAAGCCCTTTGCACCGGTATGGGTCTCGATGCCGGCAGTCTCCGGCAAACCCTGCGCCTGTGCCATCAGGGTGACAGTTTGCAGCACGTCAAAGCCGCCGATGGCACCGCTGGCCAGGTGCACCTTGGCACCGCCCTCCACGGCGGCTGCCTTGACCTGTGCGTAGAAATCCAGATCCGCAAAGGCACCGATGGACAGAATGACCAGATTGACGCCCCGCTTCAGCACCGGGATGGCCATAGCGCGCACCGACTCCACCGAGGCCGCCTCCACGATGTACTCCGGCTCAAGTGCCAGCAGTGCGTCCACGTCCTCACAGACGGCGCAGCCGACATTGGCGGCGGTCTTTTCAGCCGAAGCGCGGGTGCGGCTGGTCACGCCCACCAGCTCGTAGTCCGGCAGCAGACCCTTCTTCCACGCGTCAGCCACGATGATGCCCAGAAATCCGCAGCCCACAATACCCAATTTTGTTTTCATACCGTATCCTAAACTCCTTTTTTCTGCCTGTGGCAGCATATTCATAGCCAGTATACCATACCGGGTACAAAAAGGGAAATAATGTTTGCGGCAGCCCGGCGGGGCAGGACATAAAAAGTTAACAAAATAAATTACAAAAAAATTACAAAACCCTATTGCAAAATGGTTTCAAAAGAGTTACAATATGGTTACAGCAAGGGCAAAGCCCCAAGGCTGTGTGTGAAATCTTTTTCTTCTTGTTTTTGGGATACTGGGCGCGGGTCCTCCTCCTCCGGCTGTTCTCCTTCACAGCTATGACCCATGCGCCGCACAGGCAGTGTCCCGCTTCGTGTGCAAAAGGGCTCGTCCGGTGTTTCGGACGAGCTTTTTTGCATTCTGCAAGCCCTGTTTTGCCCGTAAAAGTGATACTTCAAAAACCAAAGTATGACCAATGCCTAAAAACGCTTGTCAATTTGTCTGTTTTTCCGCAAAGGACAATTATAAAGTTTGGCGCGGCAGGGGTTTGTATTCTTGCGGGCTTTGTGGTAAAGTATATACAATCAATTTATAAGCAGCAAACATGAATGATTTTGATGCTGATTTGTATCAGATACACCCTAAGAGAAAAGGAGTTTGATTATGGCTTATTTCTACGAAGAACCCTCCCGCACCTTTGGCGAGTACCTGCTGGTCCCCGGCTATTCCTCTGCGGAGAATGTGCCCACGGCGGTCAGCCTGAAGACCCCGCTGGTCAAGTACCGCAAGGGACAGGAGGAGTGCCCGCTGCAGATGAATATCCCCATGATCAGCGCCATCATGCAGTCGGTCTCCGGCGATAAGCTGGCCATTGCACTGGCTCGTCAGGGCGGCGTTTCCTTTATCTATGGCTCTCAGAGCATCGAGAACGAGGCTGCCATGGTGCGCCGCGTCAAGAGCTTCAAGGCCGGTTATGTGGTGTCCGATTCCAATCTGGCTCCCACTGCCACCCTGCATGATGTGCTGGAGCTGAAGGCACGCACCGGCCACTCCACCATCGCCATCACTGCCGACGGCACTCCGGGCGGCAAGCTGCTGGGCATCGTGGCTTCCCGCGATTACCGCGTCAACCACACCCCGGACGATGCCTGTGTTACCACCTTTATGACCCCCGTTGAAAAGCTGGTCACCGCTCCGGCCAACACCTCCCTGCACGACTGCAACAACATCATCTGGGACAACAAGATCAACACCCTGCCGCTGGTGGATGCCGAGGGCAATCTGGTGTATATGGTATTCCGCAAGGACTACGATTCCCACAAGGCAAACGTCAACGAGCTGCTGGATAAGAACAAGAGCTACGTTGTAGGCGCCGGCATCAACACCCGCGACTACGCCCAGCGCGTGCCCGCACTGGTAGAGGCCGGTGTGGATGTGCTGTGCATCGACTCCTCTGAGGGCTACTCCGAGTGGCAGAGCCGCACCATCGGCTGGATCCGCGAGCACTACGGCGACACCGTCAAGGTGGGTGCCGGCAACGTGGTGGACGCCGAGGGCTTCCGCTTCCTCGCTGAGGCTGGCGCAGACTTCGTGAAGATCGGCATCGGCGGCGGCTCCATTTGCATCACCCGCGAGACCAAGGGCATCGGCCGCGGTCAGGCTACCGCTGTCATCGAGGTTGCCAAGGCTCGTGACGAGTACTACAAGGAGACCGGCATCTATGTGCCCATCTGCTCCGATGGCGGCATCGTCCACGACTACCACATCACCCTCGCGCTGGCTATGGGCGCAGACTTCGTGATGCTGGGCCGCTACTTTGCCCGCTTTGACGAGAGCCCCACGAACAAGGTGCGTATCAATGGCCAGTATATGAAGGAGTACTGGGGCGAAGGCTCCAACCGTGCCCGCAACTGGCAGCGCTACGACCTGGGCGGCTCCACCAAACTGAGCTTTGAGGAGGGCGTGGACAGCTATGTGCCTTACGCCGGTCCTCTGGCGGACGGCGTGCAGACCACCCTGTACAAGGTGAAGAGCACCATGTGCAACTGCGGCGCTCTGTCCATCCCCGAGCTGCAGCAGAAGGCCAAGCTGACCGTTGTTTCTTCCACCTCCATCGTGGAGGGCGGCAGCCACGACGTTGTGCTGAAGAACGCCACCCCCAGCATCATGAACGGCTAAGCCTGTTCTGAGCAAGCGATTACTTTAAACACAGAGACCGCTGCACAGCGTTTGTGCAGCGGTCTTTTTGCGCGAAAATACTTGCACCGGCAGGGAAATCGTGCTATCATGATAGAAACGCTCTGTCATGACAGGGCGGAGGATCCCCCTGCCGGGCAAGCGGCAGGCGGCGCGCAGTAGGGAAGAGCTGACGCCGGGTATAAATAGAGAGGAAAACATTCATGAACGAGATCAAGGTTGAGCCTTATATCCCCGATGAGGACTACGATAACCCCGCGATGGTGGTGGACTTTTATGAATTCACCATGGCAAACTGCCTGTTCCTGCATGGCTTTAAGAATACCACGCTGGTGTTTGATATGTTCTTCCGCAAAAACCCGGATAATCAGGGCTATTCCATCAGCGCAGGCCAGCGCAAACTGACCCGCTTTTTGCTGGACTATCACTTCAATGAGCAGGATATCCACTGGCTGCGCACCAAGGGCATGAGCGAGGAGTTCTGCGAGTATCTGCGCACCTACAAGTGGAAGGGTGATATGTACGCCCTGCCCGAGGGCACGGTCTGCTACCCCCATGTGCAGATGGTGCGCATCGAGTGCGATCTGGTGGGCGCGATCCTGATCGAGACCTACCTGCTGCAGACCATGAACTTCCATAGCCTGATCGCCACCAAGGCCACCCGCGTCACCGGCCTGAACACCCACACCCCCCGCAACGTCATGGAGTTCGGTACCCGCCGCGCACAGGGCGAGAGCGCCGGCAACGATGGCGCTTACGCCGCAGTGCTGGGCGGCTGCATCGGTACGGCCAACTGTCTGGCAGAGATGAAGTTCGGCGCAGAGGTCAAGGCTGTGGGTACCGTGGCACACAGCTTTATCGAGTTTTTCCCCACCGAGTTCGATGCCTTCAAGGCCTTTGCCGATACCTACCCGGATTCGGTCAGCCTGCTGCTGGATACCTATAATATTATGGAAAGCGGCCTGCCCAACCTGATCAAACTGGACGATTATCTCATTGAGAAATACCCCAACGATCCCAACCGCCGCGTCAAGAGCGCCCGCATCGACTCTGGCGACCTTGCCCGCGGCTCCAAGCGGCTGCGCAAGGCACTGGATGCCGCCGGCAAGCCCTACATCAAGCTGGTGGCCTCCAACGGTCTGGACGAGAAGAAAATCGCCAACATGGAACTGTACGAGCACGCACACTTCGACTCCTACGGCGTGGGCGAGAACCTCATCACCTCCGCCTCCGACCCCGTGTTTGGCGGCGTATACAAGCTGGTGGCGGTGAAGAAGCCGGACGGCAGCTACACCCCCAAGATGAAGTGCTCGGACTCCGCCAGCAAGGCTATCATCCCGGGCAAGAAGATGCCGTGGCGTCTGTACGACGAAAACGGTCAGGCACAGTGCGACCTGATTGCCATGGACGGCGAGGTCATCGAGGCCGGTAAGCCGGTCACTATGGTCAATCTGGACTCGGACGCCATCGAGCGCACCATCACCTTTACCCCCACCGCTGTGCGCCCGCTGTTGGTGCCGCATGTTCTGGGCGGCGAGCTGGCCATTGAACTGCCCTCTATTGCAGAAAAGAAGGCCTATATTGCAAAGCAGCTCACCGAGGAGACCTGGGAGAGCGAGTTGCGTCTGGAATGCCCTCACAAGCACTACGTCAACATGACCCCCGCAGTGGCCGAGTGCCGCTCCCGGATGTACGCCGAGCTGCACGGAGGCAAGGTGTAAGCAGCACCGAATAAGCGGTTTTTCTTGACAAAACAGGGAAACTATTGTATCATAAAAGCCGCTGATTTAATAAAAATGTTAATACCACCAGATTGCGAATAGCAGTGTGGTTGTATTAATTTTTCCTCACACCTGTTATTCCCGGCTCCCTCTCAAGCCAGAGGGCAGCAGGACTTTGTAAGCCGGGGCTGCGCCGCTGTGGTGAAATTGGCAGACACGAGGGACTTAAAATCCCTTTCTGGAGACAGAGTACGGGTTCGACCCCCGTCGGCGGCATGTAGAAGCTCAGAATTGTTCGTTGATTCGAATGATTTTGGGCTTTTTCTTTTTATTCCATTTTCTGGAAGTGCTGAGCGGGCGAGATGGATTTTTTGCGAAAAAAGGAGGAGTCTCTCTCGTGCGTAACCGTGATTTAAGACCCGCTGCCAAGGCAAACCCTACCATCCAACAGGCATTTGAAAGGTTCCAAAAGTACAACCGGCTCAAGAACCTCTCCCAAGGCTCGCTCGACTTCTACACCGCAAAGGGCAGAAGCTTCTTTCGGTTTCTGGGGGATACGGAACAGCCCATCCATACCATCACAGAAGAAACGGTGGAGGACTATATCTTCTATATGAAGGACCAGCAGCTCCACGATACCACCATCAATACGAACCTCCGCATGGTGCGTGCGTTTTTGTACTGGTGCATGGAAAAGGGCTATCTGGAAAAGTATCCGATCAGACTGGTGCGTGCAGATGATCCGATCAAGGAGCCCTACACCACCGACGAGCTGCAGAAGCTATTGAAGGAACCGGACTGCAAGACGTGCTCCTTTGCTGAATACCGCAACTGGGTCATAGTCAACTTCCTGCTCGGTACCGGCTGCCGATGGATTATCGGTTTGTGTCAAGCGTGAAGTTCTTCTACCGTGACGATGACGAGTTGGATATCATCCGCCGGGTACAGCCGGGAGAAAAGATCCTCGTTTTTGTGAATACCATCGCCAAGCTGCGAAAACTGCGGGACACTCTGAAAGCAGATGGCATAGAGGATGTGGTGTGCCTGTGCTCCAAATACCGTCAGGAAGCGGAGGAATTTGACAAACTGGATGATGTGCTCGTGGGCAATGTTCTGCAGCATCAGGTCACACTGACCACAACGACCCTCTATAATGGTGTGGATATGAAAGACCGTGCGCTGAAATATGTCGTCAGTGAACTGTGGAACCCGCTCGTTAATGCGCAGATCCTTGGCCGCAAACGTCCCTTGGATGAGGGGGATACCTGCGCGGTATATTTGCTGCATTACCCCAAAAAACGTCTGGAAGGAGAACTTAAAAAAATCGAGAAGTATCAGCTGGAACCGGTCGAGGCATATCGGAAATGGTTTGATGATAGGAAGGCATGGAAGACATACCTGCATCAGCCTGAAACAGTGAAAATACTGAAAAAAAGCCATACAGTCGTTCTGGATCCACGGGAAGGTGAATACTGCTGGCGGAAACGTGCGACCTTGCAGGCTCGTGTAGAACGTGTTTTCCTGCTGCAAATGCTCGAACAGGGGTATCAGACAGAGCTGCTGAAAAAGATCGATGAAAGCCTGCTTGCGAAAGTTGAACCCCTTGAACCACCACCGCTGCTTGCATATCTGGATGCCCACCTGAATGAAGAGCGCTATTACGAAGAGTGGCAGAAGATCTTCTTTGAGCTGGGGCACATCTACAACAAGGCAGATGGACACGCCGAGAAATCGTTGCCAAGCTATACCTGCGCACGTCAATGGTTGCAGCAACATGGATACGATCTACAGAAAAAGCGCGCAACAAGTGGAGAACTGCGAAATAAGAACGTTTGGTGGGTCACAAAGCAGTAAAATGCGCACGAAATTCACTATACTATATAACAAAGTGAAAAATATGCGCACAGGCGGTGCTCTTTATTCGACTTCTTTATTTGATTTTTTGCGTGGTTGTGTTAGCCGAGTGCTTCTTGAACGGCCGAAGCATGAGGACGGGACAGAAACGCTCGGTTAACATGATCACGCCAACGGAAATCTTGACTAAGCGAACCTGTGAGCTTTTTCAAGATTGGAGTTGATCTAAATGGTATGAGCGCCAGCGAATACCTTCCTCTTTATCAATACTTCACTAATAGGACGCATATCAAAAAGGGCATTGATTCGATCATAGTGAAATGCCTCAAGTAATTGATGCAAACAAGTGAAGTGTGGCGCTGTCTGGAAATGTATAGGAGATACGTCAATTCGTCGATTACTTATATTTTAGTAAGCGTCTGCCCGGCGGATGGTATCACAAATCGTTACTCTATCTGGATTGACCCGATTGAAAAGTTCACTTCGAATGGAATGTGACGCATTATCGCTGATTCGCTGCATGACTATACACGTCGTGGATACTGTTCCGCAGCCAAATTTTCAGCCACCAAATTTACATACGGATATTTCCGTAACTATTTTCGTGGGCGGATTTTTACGCCGTCCAAAAGGGAGTGGGTCAGAGCGACACCCCTGCAACATGGCTCAACTTGATGCGGGTTCAAAGGCTCAGTAGTCAAAATGAGGGTCGATGAACCGTTATCAAAATGATTACAGTTGGAAAAGCTCAGTAGTTAAAATGACTGACAAGAAGCATATTCTATCGATGATACGATCAATGAACATTGGTCAAACTGGTAAAGGATAAACAGTCCTCAAAATGAGGAAAGTTCAATAGAGCTCAGATGAGAAGTTGGTATTTCGTAGTAGCCTCGATTTGTGGGGGTACTAAAAGCGCCGCATAGCAGATGACGGCTTTCTATGATCTGCACAGATTGCAACATGCGATTTGTCGTTCTGTCGTTATATTTCATTCAACTGATGACATTTTGTCCCTAGTTGAAACCAAATCAAGACACAAAAATACCCCACTGCTCGACATAGAGTAGCGGGGTGTTGCTATTGAAGGGCGCTTATTTCAGAATAGAGAGATCGTCATAGCAGGCGACACCATTATAGAGCAGCTCGATCATAGTCACAGCAGAGGGGCGACCATTCGGCGGATAGCCAGCCAGCTCCTGAACGCGTTCGGGGCAGAGATCCTATACGACCTTGGATGCCCGGCGGCGTGAATCGGCAGGGGATAGGAGCGGGCGGCAGGGTGCTTGGCTATGATATATACAGTCTATAAGGGCATTGATCTTGGGATGGGTGCTATAGCGAGGGATATCCATGACACCATCGTTTGAATTCCAGAGGGGGGTTCAATTTGAAGTCCCCTTGAGAGCGGGTCAAGACGGTCTTTCTTATGTGTGCCCTCAAACAGATATACCCAGAACTGTGCACAAGTTCTATATCGTTTCAAAGGCCATAAATCCGCCGGGATGTGTACTGTAGCGGCAGATTTCCATAACGCCACGCAAGCTATAACACACAACTTCACGCATCTGCGTATGATTCTAGACCTCGACTAACATTTTGTTAGCCGAGCTCAGTTGATCAAGACGAGCCTTGTTACGCTGATAGAATCGCCATACACGACCCTGTACCAAACAGTACGCACCTGTCACGACATAAGTTCAGATGAGGCCGCTTGGACTGACTCCATCAAGAAAGGTGTCCCCAATTTTGGGGAGATGTAGATGGTGCTCAAACATGTTATCCGTGACCACAAGTGGATACGCTCAAAAATGAGCTGTCCTCTATGTCCTATAAAACCAATAACTTTTGACTAAAAGTGGTCGAACGAAACTGTTCCCCCACAATTTCGGAGAGACGCATAATCAAATCGAAAATCCGCCGGGATGTGTGCTGTCTGATATTAAACGCCGCTCTTCAAGTACACTTCCTGACCGAATACCGCAAAAAGAGCCCTGCTACTCGTGTCTGAGCGGCAGGACTCTGTTGCTGTGGTGGATGCTATAGGAAATGGTGGTTGGTGCTAGCGCTCAATGATCTCAGTGGTGATTCTGGTTTGACCTTCACCAAGAAGTTTGCCATACGCGCGGTCTGAAATCCGCTTGAACTCTTCTGCTTTTTCTCTTGATTCAAAGTAATCTTGTCCCAGCACGGAATTTCCGTTCTCATGATCGATAATTTGCACCAAGATTTTATTTTTAGCCATAAGCTTATCTCCTGCTGCTGATAGAAGTGATGACGATGGGCGCGATGTCTATTACCGCAGCTTTCTCATATATGCTTGGGACGTTCTTTTCTGGCTTTCATAGAAGGTAACGCCGGTAACATCGTCCACGACCAGATCATCATAAGGAATGCCCTTTTTGTTCAGATGATCAATGAACCAGCGCTTTTTCAGATAGCACCACGGGGTTCTGCTGAGGTCGCCGTAACTCGATGCAGGCCGCTCACATGCGTTGTAGGTTTTGCCGCAGATGCTCCACCATTCTTTACGCACCCGCTCCCGCATTTGCAGGACCTCAGAGGTGCCATGAAGGCCATGCTCCTCGCCATACTGATAATCTGCCTTTTTGATTTTTGCATTCTGTCCCGCGCTGACTGCACCAGCCGCACCAAGACCGAACAACCCTAAAAATAACGAAAAAGCGCCTGCCATAATAGTTTCCTCCTGTGTTTTGAAGTGTGTTTGTTTTGCTGTACCTGAAGTCTACCGAACGATGCGTCCGATAAGATGGACTTATAAGGACGCTTTTAATTTCTGGCTGCTGTCGCAGGCAAAAAGTCTCCGGTAAGGCCTCCGGTGGCGAGATATCGCTCACTCACTCCGTCAGCCCCAACAGATAATCAGTCGACACCTGATAGAATTGGGTGAGCTGGATCAGATGGGGAATCTCGGGGCATTTGTCGTGCTCCCATGCGTAGACCGCCCGGCGGGTCACACCCATAGTTCGTGCAAGCTCGGTCTGGGTATAGCCGTGCGTCAGGCGCAGATGCTGCAAACGTTCTGATATAATGGTCATAGCTGCTCTCCTTTAAATAATGGGCGTCCTCTCACAGCCCGGCGGATTTCTGTCTTTACGGGTGCATTTTTAGACAACGTCAAGGGTAATGGTGCCGCTCTCTTTGGTGATGATCTCATACTCGGTGGTCTGGATGTCCCGCAATACCAGCTTTTCAATGCGCAGGATGCTGGCAAGAGGAATGGAAAGCATGGTGTGTCCGGCTATGAAGTGCAGCTCTGATTTGTTGCGGTGCGTGTGCAGCTGGATGTCTTGGAACGCGATGTCTGCCCCAGTAAAGACGGCGCAACCACTGGCTTTGCACTCGGACGTCTCGGCAAGAAAGGTGTCAACAGCGATTTTATAAGTATCCATGAGGAGCCTCCTGTAATTTTATATATAGCACTACTCTCACTCGTGCCCTCGCTCTCTGTCCTGCTATGATTAGTCAGCCTTCACGAACAGCTCCATGCAGTCCGCACAGATGACCCGCACTTCCTTGGTGCTTCGGATGATGGTACCGCACTTGGGACATACCCACCGCCGGGTGCCTTGCTGCCTGCTCCAGTGCCCGCCATATCCGACCATGCCAGCCGCTCGCCCATCTGGATATCCTGCCAGCCTTGGAAGATGATGAAGTCCAACAGCTCTTCGGACGGGCTCGTGATGGTCCAGCCGTACTTTTCGTGGTGGTCGACAGTCAAGCCGTGTGCCTCGGCCTGCTCCTTAAAGCGCCGGTTGTGATAGACCCCGTTGTTGCTGGTGTCCTTGATGCCGGTCTCCATGCAGTACTCGTGCACCATCTCGTGCAGCAAGGTGGAAGCGGTCTCCTCGATGGGGCGGTCAAGGGTAGCCGATGAAATATTGATCTCGTACTTGTTCTCGCCGCCTGCCTGCCAGACCTTGGAACAGGTGATATGACCATAGGCGGACGGGGTCTTTTTCAGGCTGATGATGGGCTCGGGCAGCTTGCCTGCAAAATAGTGCTTGTTGAGTTCCCGGAACATCTTTTCCAACTGACCAGCAGCGCGGGAGGTTTTGACAGTCTGTTTCATGATTTTTCGAACCTTTCTCTTGATAAAAAAGGCCGGGACAGGTATAATATTGGTGTAGCCCGCCCCGGCGGGTGTAGTGGGCTCTATACAACGCAAACTTTGGACGGTGGGCGCTGTATGGGGCTCTTTTCAGGTGATGCTCAGGCGGGTGCCGGTGACCGTTTTGCTGTACTGGTCATACAGGTCAGGGGCTACGGCCTTGATGGCTTTGCTGTCCAGTCGGGTGCTGGAGAAATCGGATAGGCGGACTTTGTGGCAGCCTACTTCCAGATAGTTGGTGGAGCGCTCAGCCAGTGCCTCGCGGATTTGGATCTTCAGCTGCTCCTGTTCAGCCTGTGCGGCCTCGATCAGTTGGGCGGCCTCCTTGTACTGCTCGACAAGGGTCAGTAAAACGTTGATACTCATGTGTGTACCTCTCTTCAAATCGTTGGTGAATGGTCGGATGTGAGAACCGGTGTTCCCGATGGCATGAGTATAAACTATTCACGGGAATATATCAAGATGGAATGTTGTACAATGATTTTGACGCAAATTTGTGCAAAATGTATATTCACGAGAATAGGCGGCAGATGATATAATAAGCACTATAATGTACGGGAGGAAAAATAATGGCAAAGACGAGTGCAGCACAACAGCGTGCAGTTCACAAATATGTGAAAAATAATTATGACCGTTTGGAGCTATCAGTACCCAAAGGAGAAAAAGCAACTATCCAGCAGGCAGCGAAACAGGCGGGGCAAAGCGTAAACGCCTATATCTACGAAGCTGTATGTGCCAGAATGCAGCAGGAAAACGCCATGTCAGACACCCCGGGGGTAGTTAAAAATCTGAAAGGGGACACTGACCCAGTAGAATGAGATGGTTGTTTTATCTCCCCAGACCTGATTAAAATCTAGCAACAGAAGGCCTCTGTCTTTCACAGAAATGTGATCGGCAGGGGCTTTTTTAGCGTAAAAAATAGTCAGATTTAGAGCAGGTGGTAGCTGCAGTGACGGGTGCTGATTGTACCTATATATAAATAGGAGCAGCAGGGAAGAGAGTAAAAATTATGTAGTACTGTGCGATATGCCTCGTCAAAACTCCTGATCAATGTGACGGCATAAACCGGCTTTTCAGTGCGAGGGGCGCGTTCTATTTAACGGCTGTCATTACATCGGAGCGGCTATCACACCTGACTGCACTCTCCAGCGCCTTGGACAACTATATGACCACACATTTTGTCCATCGATGATTTCATCTGGAGCTTTCATGCGAAACTGGGCAATGTGCAAAAAAGTTCTGGCTGAATCGCATTTTTTTCTAAAACATGGATGGATACATTTCCTCGGATTTCTATTGATTCCCAGATATAACCATGATAGAATAATAAGAGAATTTAGACGGCCACGTAGAAGAACTGGTATCCTCTGTTTTGTGATGGAAGGATACGCCTTGATTGCGGTAAGGAGGTGAATCCAGTGGGCTTATGTCTGTTTGCGAACAATCATGTGATAGATCATGAGGAAACCCAAATGATAGATCAAAATAAAAAGCCCACTGCTGTTTCCCTTGCTGGCGTGATGCGCAAAGGTGAAAATGAAGTGGGCTTGTTGAGGTTCTACAAAAATGTGAAATATTACATACTGGAAGCAATGTGCATGCGGCGCTTGAGCTGTAGCATGACGTTGTGGTTTTCATTACGGCCACATTGCATTTAAAATGACCTTTGGCGAAGCTGTCGTCCGAGGGCTTTTGCTTGCCCGGAGATCAGGAATAACGGTCTGCCGGTTTTAGGAAAAGAGGAACGGTTATCTAAAAGGAAGGTGCTTGCCGGAACGGTGTGAGTTAAAGGGATTGCTTTAAAGCGTATAACGATAAGAAACGTATAGATAAGAATTTGTGTGAGGAGATATTGAATGATTGCTGGAAATAAAACAACTGTAAACGGTTCTATGAACTATTATGTGCAAGAATCACCAAGTTTAAAACGGCGATGCTATGCGTTTGTGAAAAGAGCGTTTGATATTGTGGCCTCTGCTGCCGCTTTAATCATTTTGTCACCCATCATGTTGATCGCAGCAATTTTGGTTTATGTGGATGATCCGGGAAAGGTGTTCTACGGTCATGTCCGAATCGGCAAAAATGGAAAGCCGTTTAAGATGTGGAAATTCCGTAGTATGTACATGAACGCCGATAAAATGATCGATCTGCTTACGCCGGAGCAGGCAAAGCAGTACTACACGGAATTCAAAATCGACAATGATCCACGCATAACTAAGATTGGAAACTTTTTACGGAAAACCAGTCTGGACGAATTGCCGCAGCTTTTCAATGTACTTTGCAATGATATGAGTCTGGTAGGCCCTCGTCCACTGATCGAGTCGGAAATTCAGACCTATTATGACGATACCCACGATGTACTGCTGGCTGTAAAGCCGGGTGTTACCGGGTATTGGCAAGCCTATGCGCGAAATAATGCGACCTATCAAAGTGGCGAACGGCAGAAAATGGAAATGTATTATGTTCGAAACGCTTCGCTGTGGCTGGATATCAAAATCTTGTTTAAAACCGTAGAGAGCGTCCTGAAGAAAAGTGGAGCACAGTAATAAAAGCATCAAGATTAAAGGGGATAGCATGACAGAACCTATAAGAGTTGCGCAGATGATGACCGATATGAACTACGGCGGTGTGGAAATGGTAGTTATGAACTACTACCGACACATTGATCGGACAAAGGTTCAGTTTGATTTCTTTGCACTGGAAGGCTCGGCAGTACCTCAGAGAGAAGAAATCGAGCGACTCGGTGGACGGGTTTATATTGTGCCGAAGTACACGCATCTTTCGGCATATGAGAAGGAAATCATTCGACTTTTTAGGCAAAACCAATATAAAATAGTTCACTCCCATATGAATACGCTTAGTGTTTTTTCATTGTGGGGGGCCAAAAAAGCAGGCATTCCGAACAGGATTGCGCACAACCACTCGACAGCCGGTAAAGGAGAGACGAAGAAGAACATTATTAAATATGCACTCCGACCGTTTGCTAAAATCTATCCAACAAAGTTGTGCGCTTGCTCACAATATGCAGGTGAATGGCTTTATGGAAAAAACGCAGAGTTTCAGGTGTTCAACAACGCAATCGATTTGAGCCGTTATTCCTACGACCCGCAGAAAGCTGCAGCCGCGCGAAAAGAATTAGGGTTGGAAGATAAGCTCGTTGTTGGTCATATTGGTAGATTTTGTTACCAGAAAAATCATGACTTCCTGATCGACATTTTCAACGAAATCCACAAGCAACGGCAAGAGGCCGTTCTACTTCTGATTGGAGAAGGTGAACTGGAACAGGACATCCGTAACAAAGTCAAGAAACTGGGTTTAACGGATAGTGTCCGTTTCATGGGCAAGCAAAAGGACACAAGTGAATTTTATCAAGCGATGGATTGCTTTGTTCTGCCTTCCCGATATGAAGGATTGGGTGTAGTGGCAATTGAAGCACAAGCTTGTTCTGTACCAGTAATTTGCTCAACGGCGGTTCCTAAAGATGCAAAAATCACTTCTTCTGTAAAATTTATTGGATTAGATGAATCTTCTTCGAATTGGGCTGACTGTGTTTTGGATGTTATAAAGACGCAAGTGAAAAGAAATGAACGAGAAGAAGTCCGGAAAGCTGGTTACGACATTGAAGTTGAAGCACAAAAGCTGACTGACTTTTATGAGGAACTGTTAAAATGATTGTTATCAAGACATGGTATCATTTTTCAACAATGATTGTTCTATAAATTCAAATCAACTGATAAAAATCGGGGGGGTACTCTTCGGTGAAAATGTCAAGATATACGATCATAACCACAGGTTTAATGAGCACAAGCCAATAAAAGCGCAGGGGTTCTCTAATGGAACAGTGACGATTGGAGAACGATGCTGGATTGGGAGCAATGTAACAATACTGAAGGGTTCAGAAATAGGAAATAACTGTGTAATCGGCGCAGGATGTGTGATTTCCGGAAAAGTGCCAGATAACAGTATTGTAAGGTTGAAGCAGACTGTAGAAATAGAAGAAATCCAATACCGATAAAATATATTCAGAAAATTGGTGGAACTGATGAAAGAAACGAAGCATCCATTAATCAGCATAATTGTGCCGGTTTACAATGTAGAAGAATATCTACCAAGATGCGTTGAAAGCATTCTGGCACAAACTTATAAAAATTTGGAAATCATTTTGGTCGATGATGGATCAACAGATCATTGTGGAAGTATCTGCGACGCCTATAAAGAAAAAGATAGTCGTATAAAAGTAATACATAAGCCTAATGGTGGCTTATCAGATGCAAGAAATGCTGGTCTTGATCAAATGTCGGGAGAATATGTCACATGCATCGATAGTGACGATTTTGTTTCTCCTTTTTTTGTGTCAAATCTTTGGGAAGCATTGGAAACAAACCAATGTGATATTGCATCCAGTTGGTTTATAGAATATCACAGTGCTCAAATCGTGCCTGCTAGCCAGATTGTGGATGTTCGAAAGGTAGAGATTCTTACAAAAAATGAATATTTTGAACGGCTTCTTTATCAAGATGGAGTGGAAATTTCTGCATGGGGTAAACTGTACAAAAGTAGCTTTTTTAAAAATGTAAAATATCCGGTTGGAAAATTGTATGAGGATGTTCCGACTACATACAAATTGATTGAACAGGCAAAGAAAATAGCAGTGATTCCTAATATTGATTACTACTATTATCAGAGAGAAAACAGTATTGCACAGTCAAAATTCTCGATAAGAAAGATGGACGCAATTTACAACATGCGGATATTTGGAAATTTTATTCAGGAAAACTACCCTGAGCTAATGGATGCTTTTAAATGTCGCTACTTCAGCACGATATGTAATATTTTGTTTCAAATTAACGATTCAGATTTCCAACAGCAAAAAAAAATATTATGGAATGAAGTGAAAAAATATCGTTTCGACGTATTAGAAAATAAACAAGCTCGAAAGAAAGCGCGAATAGCTGCGGTTATATCCTATGGTGGACAATATTTAATGAAACGAGTATATGACTGGAACGAGAAACAACAAGTGAAGGTGTGACCTTGGTAGGAGAAAAGTGGAGGAGAAAAAGTGGAAAAATTGGTAAGTATCATTGTCCCAGTATATAATGTCGAAAATTATTTGACTGAATGCATAGAAAGTACTTTGAATCAAACATATCACAACGTGGAAATTATCTTAATTGATGATGGCTCAACAGATAGATCTGGTAAGATTTGTGATACGTATGCAAATAAAGATAATCGTATCAAAGTATTTCATAAGAAGAATGGCGGTTTGTCAGATGCTCGGAACATGGGAATCGAAAAAGTAACAGGAGAGTACATCTACTTTTTAGATAGTGATGATATACTTCCAACAGGTGCAATTGAAAAGATGCTGAATGCCTGTGTTAAAGAAGATGCGGATATGGCTATTGCAGGGTCGGAAAAGTTTGTTGATAATAAATTGCCGCAGAGTAGTGAAAAAGATGAAGTACAAAGTGGTGAAATGTTAGACAAAACAGAAACAATCCGAAGAATGTTGCTTCATGAGGGGTTTGGACATGAAGCATGGGGAAAATTATATAAAAAAGATATATGGAAGTACGAACGATTTCCAAAAGGAAAGCTATACGAAGATTATGCAACAATCTATAAAATTGCATGTGGTTGCAACAACGCAATAATTTTAAAAGAAAAGTTATATTGGTATCGAATAAGATCTGGCTCGATTATGAAATCAAAATTGATTGCTAAAAATATGCAACTACTTGATATTGCACAAGAGGTTACCAATTACTTGAAATGTGAAGTTCCTGGGGTAGAAAATGAAGCACGTTACCTTCAAATGGTGACTTATTTGAAATTGATGAAAGGAATTTTGGATAATGATTTCTCAGTATTTCCAGAAGAACAAGATAGAATTAGAAAATATGTTTTATCATGTAAACCGTTACTAAAAATGAATTTTGCCAAGAAAAAAGATATTATAAAAGCAAGAAGCCTTTTAATTAATAAGCGCTTATTTTATATAATTTATGCACTTGGAGAAAGAACACATTTGTAAAATATAGAGAGAATATTTATGGCTATTTATTTTGGAACATTCATTGTTTCATATTTCTTTTGTCTATGTGGTGAACAGCTGTGCAAAGCAAATAAAAAAAGAGCCTCAGCGATATTGTTGTGTTTGGCTGTTCTTGTACCTGCTCTTCTTGCGGGAATAAGAGATTATACGATTGGAACCGATATTGCAACGTATGGCCATTGGCTTTTTATCGGAGCAAAGCAAGCGCCTAATCCCTTGAAATTTGCTTTTTCAAATACATCTATTGACTTTTTGTATTCGATTTTAGTATATAGCACAGCGCACTTATTTTCATCGGAACACTGGCTTTATTTTTTCACGGGTCTTTTGATTTATGGTTTTACAATGGCCGGAATATATAGATACCGAAAAATTATTTCGATATCTATTGCGTGGGTTTGTTTTCTTTTTTTGTTTTATGGTGACACATTGAACGCAATGCGTCAATGTATTGCAATGTCAATTCTTTTATTTGCGTTTTCCTGTTTTCAATCTGGCGATAAGCGAAACTTTTATATATTGTTCGTTATGGCATTCCTTTTTCATAGCACAGCTGTCATAGTGGTTGTATTTGTAGTTGTATATAGGTTGCTCGAAAAAAGTAACAATTTGAAAATGCGCGCATGGATTCTGGTTGGCACAATGGCTGTTATGCTGGGATATGCAAAAATTGTTGATTTAGCAGTACGTCTTGGGATGCTCAATGAAAAATTTCTGAAATATGGAATGCAGACGGGGGCAGGCTTTTCCCTGAATCCAGTTATCATACGGCTTCCATATTTGATGTTCATCATGCTATTCTATTCCGTCTATACTGGAAACGGAGAAAACAAAATAGAAAAACCATTTGCGGATTATATCATAATGATGATCTTGTTTGAAATGCTGACAGCCGAAATGCGCGCAATCAATCCCACACTTTATAGAGTAAGTTTATATTTTGGTATGTACAGATACATAGGAATGGGGCGTGTTGTTAAATCTTTAAAATCCAACAATAGAATAATTGTGACGTGGGTGATTTGGATATTGCTTATTGCAACATGGATTTATCAGAATGTTGTGCAAGGGAACAACCAAATTTATCCATATACATCTGAATTGATTGGTTTATAACAGAAAGAGGAAATAAATGGAACAAGATTTGATTTCTATTATTGTGCCGGTATACAAGGTTGAGCCTTATTTGAACCGGTGCATTCAAAGTATAGTAAATCAGACTTATAAAAACTTGGAAATTATTTTGGTGGATGATGGATCACCGGATAATTGTCCTGTAATGTGCGACACATGGGCGCAGCGTGATACGCGCATCAAGGTCATCCACAAGAAAAACAGCGGGCAGGCTGATGCTCGAAATATGGGATTGGAAGTTGCAAAGGGAACGTATTTTACGTTTGTAGATAGCGATGACTATGTCGATGAACGCTTTGTAGAGCTTTTGTATGTTCAGATGCAGGAAAATGATGCACAGATATCCTGCGTCGGATTGCAAAGTTTCAACGATTGTAATCTAGTGGTTTTGGATATGGAGCCACATAAAACAGAGGTCTACAATAAAAAAGATGCCATAGCAGCACTGTTTGATGAGTCCAAATTCGGAAATTATATGTGGAACAAACTGTTTCAGCGGGAATTGTTTGACACAATAAAATTTCCCACGGGGAAATTGATGGAGGATTTTGCAATCGTTTATCTTCTCTTCGCGCAGTGCGAGCATATTTCTTATTGCCCGGCAAAGGTGTATTTTTACAACCAGCGAGAAGGAAGTACACTTCATAAGGTAAATATAAAACTTCAGACGGATTGGTATTCCACTGCGAAAGAACGGTATTTTTACATCCGGGAAAAATACCCGGACATGGAGGAGAATTACCGCTATTTTAATATGGTAGTGCTGTGCTGCTATCCGTACCTGCAAGGGAAAGAAGCTATTTACGCACGGCAGGAATTTAAAAGGAACTGGCATTATGGAGTAAATGCTTCGCTTGGAAAAGCAAAGTTCAAGGCATATCTGTTCCGTTTAAGCGGTTGGTTATATTGCAAAGCATGGGCTATATGGCAGACAAAAAAGAACTGATTGTATAAGGTGGAGAAAATCAAAATGGACCAGTTGGTTTCGGTAATTGTTCCAATTTATAATGCGGCAGAGTATCTGGACAGATGCATTAACAGTATTGTGATGCAGACCTATCGAAAAATCGAGTTACTTCTGGTGGATGATGGCTCCACAGACCAAAGCGCAGCAATGTGTACCTGTTGGGCAAAGAAAGATAATCGGATCCGATTTTATCAGCAGAAAAATACAGGTGTAAGTGCCGCTAGAAATCTGGGGCTGGACCATGCGGCAGGGCAGTTTATTACATTTGTGGATGCAGATGATTACTTGAAATTAAATCACATTGAAAAAATGTTGAAAGCACAAGCAAAAATTTCAGGGGAAGGGGGAGACATTGTAGTCGAAAATGCAATTAATATTTATGCCGATGGCAGAACAGAAACAGGTGAGCCTGATGCACAGGATTGCTTGTTGAATCAAAAAGAAGCAGTTCTGCATTTTCTGCTGGAATGGCCATTTAAGCCGGTATGCTGGGGGCGGCTATATAAAAGAGCCTGCATTGAATCGGTAAGATTTGATGAAACAATGCGGATTGCAGAGGATGGAAAATTCTTTCTGGATGCGATCAAAAACAGCCATAATGTTTATTTTTTATCGGAACGTTCCTATTTCTATTTTATCCGAGAAGGCAGTGCTGTGCATTCGGGCTTTACTGAAAAATACTATGACGAACTGCGATTTTGCGAGGATTTGGTAGAACAATATCGTGGAAAGAAAGAACTGAATATGGCGGCAAAAATCAAGTGCTACCGGTTTATCATTCGTCTGTTGAGAATGTCGGATCTTCCTGCCTCAGATTACAGCATACTATTGCCCAAAGCGAAGCGGTGTTACAGCAGTGTAAAAATAGAACTTTCTGTAAAAGATCGGGTGAAATTTCAGGCGCTTTCCCATACATTCTTACGAAGGATTTATTTAAAGGTGAAGAAATGAAACTTGAACTGATTACAATTAACGACCTGAATAATTATGGCAACCGTCTTCAAAACTATGCCACCCAGAAATTTTTGCAAAAAAAAGGATTTCAGGTGGAAAATATCGTGGATGAAAGCTATTATCCTATGGCCGGAAACAGCGAAAGCGGATTACGGCGGATAGCCCGGCGCGTAAAACGTAGAATTCTTGCAGTTTGTCAGGGAACTTTGAAGAGGGAGCTTGTAAACAACAAGCGAAAGAAAAATTTTTTTATATTTAATCAGAATATTACATATTCTGGAATCGCAGTCAGCACATCAAATGAATTGCAAAAAACTGGAATTGAAGATAAGATTGTCCTTGTTGGCTCGGATCAAGTTTGGAACCCGGATTTTGCGCTTTCTGATATCACGCTGCTGTATGATGTAAAATGCAGGAAAAAGATATCGTTTTCGGCATCGTTCGGTGTTAATGCGCTCACAGCAACTGAGAAAATAAAAAGAAGTCTGATGGATTTTGATGCCCTATCTGTTCGAGAGGCCGCTGGAGCCAGAATTATTCAGGAAATAACTGGGAGAAACGCAGACGTTTTGATCGACCCTACATTGCTGCTTTCGCAAGACGAGTGGCGAAAGGTTTCCCAAAAACCAGATGGTGTGAAAAATGGGTATATTCTCACATATTTTTTATCACCCAAATGTGACGACGCAAAAAATCAACTGGAAGAAATTCGACATGGCAGAAAAGTATATGAGCTCCTAGATGCAGGAAATTGGGTTGCGGGCACAGCAGGACCAGCAGAATTTTTATGGCTGTTCGATCATGCGGATTTGGTGTTGACCGACTCCTTTCATGCCTGCGTTTTTTCCTTTTTGTTCAACAAGCCGTTTGTTGTTTATGACAGAAACTGGACAGAAGGGAATATGAACTCCAGATTGGAAACGCTATTGGGAAAATTTCATCTGGAGCGAAAGTATGCAAGCTCTGACTTAGAAAACGATATTTGGGAGCACAACTACGAGGATGGATATAAGCAACTTGAATTAGAGCGTCAGAAAGCGACAGAATTTTTAAAAAAAGCATTGGACTGCTAAAGAAGAAAGAGGCAAAATGAGCAGAACGGAAAATGCGTCCCGTAATATAGTTTGGGGAATATTAAGCAAAGTAATATCTTTAGGCCTGCCCTTTGTCACTAGAACTGTTATGATCTATACAATGGGTATGCAGTATGTAGGTTTGGGATCTCTTTTTACATCAATCCTTCAGGTCTTGAGTTTCGCAGAACTTGGAATAGGAAGCGCACTGGTTTTCAGTATGTATAAACCAATTGCTGAGGGTGATGATGACAAAGTATGCGCGCTGCTGAATTTTTACAGAAAGACATATAGAGTTATTGGCTGCGTGATACTAATTTTCGGTCTGGCTATGATGCCGTTTCTCCAGTATCTGATTGCAGGTGATTTACCCAACGATATCAATTTACAAGTTCTGTTTTTAATTTATCTTTTGAATAATGTGCTGGGATATTTCCTCTTTGCATATAAACAGTCGCTTTTTACTGCGTCCCAGCGCACAGATATGATAAGCAAGATTGGAATGGGACTGCAGTTGTTTTCCAGTATTGCACAAATCTTAGCGTTGGTGCTGTTGCAGAATTACTACGCTTACGCTGCGGTTATCCCGGCTATAACTTGCTTGAATAATATTTGCGTTGGAGTCTTGACGGACAAGTATTATCCCCAATACAAGTGTAAAGGTGAAATCGAAAAAGAGGAACTACACTCCATAGAAAAGAAAGTTGGAGGTATGGTTTTTCAGAAAATAGGTGGCATCGTGTTGACCTCGGTCGATACGATTGTCATTTCGGCGTTCTTAGGATTGACTTCATTGGCACTTTATCAAAACTACTATTATATTATAACTGCATTGTTTGGATTTTTAACAGTAATCATGCAATCGATTATTGCAGGTGTTGGCAATTCAGTGGCATCTGAAACAGTTTCAAAAAATTATTCGGATTTCAAAAAATTTAACTTTATCTACATTTGGATTGTCTCGTGGTGCACAACGTGTCTATTGGGCCTTTATCAGCCTTTTATGCAAATATGGGTTGGAACGGAGAACATGTTTGGCATGGGAATGGTAGTCCTTTTTGGACTTTACTTTTTTGTGCATAAGTGGTGTGATATGCTTTATGTCTACCAAGAGGCGTGCGGTATCTGGTGGGAAACAAAATTTGTTCCCTTTATCGCTGCAATCGTTAATTTGACTGTCAATATTATACTTGTTAAAACAATCGGTCTTCCTGGAATTCTTATTTCTACGATTGTCTCAGTCGTTTTTATATACGACACTGGTTATGCAAAAGTTCTTTTCAAAACATATTTTGAATCAGTAGATGAGGGATTAAAGCAATATTGGAGTCGACAGATTCGATACATACTGATAGCAAGCATTGCGTGTGCAATAACGGTTGCGGTTTGCTCCTTGTCGACAATCGAATCAGCATGGTTGAGACTGATCGTAAATGGGATTATATGTGTGTTGATTCCTAATACTGTTTTTGTTCTTGCATGGAAGGGCCTGCCGGAGTTTGCTTACGCGAAAAATATGCTTGATAAATTCTCGAGAAAGTTGATGCGGAAATGATTAAGCAGAAAATCAAAAAAATATATAGGAGCTTGATTATTGAATTCCTATCGAAGCAATCTATATTACAGAATAGTCATTGGACAACCGAGGATAATAGCGAGTTCAAACAGTTTCGTGCCCGTATTGACAAGTCCATTACATACGAGTTGACTACGCGACCTATAGATTCATCTAATGTTGCGCATAAATGGGTTGGTGCACAGGTCTATCATGATAAAGTCTATGCTATGCCCAATGATGAGACGCGGGTGCTCTGTTATGACGTAGAACACAATAGAATTGATTATATTACAGATATCAAGACGGGTTTGTTTAAATGGACTGGAGGTTGCGTGTGGAAGAATGCGATTTATTGTTTTCCACGCACTGCAAATTCATTTCTCAGAATTGACGAAAAAGGTACAAAGGAAATTCCTTTAACATTCGAGTACCAAAAGGAACATCATTATTCTGGCGTTTGCACAAAAGACGGCATCGTATATCAGCCACCGCGGAATACAAACCATATTCTTAAAACCAATCTGGATACAGGTGCTTCCATTAAAATCAAAATCGTCGATGAAAAATACCATGTTACTTTTAGATATTGTGGAAGTATTATTCATCCGAATGGCTATATCTATTTCTTTCCGGAGAATAACGAACGTGTAATTAAGCTTGACCCCAAGACAGATAGGTGGTGCTTTATTGGAGAGAAAATCTCAACGATGTGCTTTGATGCTAAGATTGGGTTGGATGGTAACATATACGGGTTTAGTGCATACCGCAAAGGTATCATGAGAATTGATATGACGAATGATACGGTTCAGATGATTCATACAGACATAGAACCGGGTGCGTATGGGACAAAATATGGTGCAGATGGTTGCCTGTACAGCGTCCCCGGAGATGGAAGCAAATGCTTCAGGTATGATGTAGAAAGCGATAGCTTGGAAACTGCTTTTGACTTGAAGGATAAATCAAAAGCGAAATATGCTGGCGGAAGCACAAACTCAAATGGTGAGATTACTTTCATTCCGGCAAAAAGTGAATTTATGTTAACTTTGAAACCAAATAAAATGCAAGCAGTCCCCAAAGAACTGATTGATTTCTTCTTTACGGATTGCTATTAAGAGAAGGGAATTGTTATGGGCCTAAAACAAGTAATAAAGAATATTTTAAAACCACAGCCAGTAATTTATTCTCCCGTCTGCACTTTAGGAGAGTCAAAGCAATTAGAAAAAAGAACCGTTTTAATAACAGGTGGAAGCTCTGGTATTGGAAAAGCTATTGCGATTGCTTGTGCTAATAGAGGTGCAAACGTTATTATTATTGGGAGAAATGAGGCTGAGCTTCAATCAGTTAAGAATTTAATTGGATTTAAATGCCACTATGTGGTTCGAGATTTAAACTCTAAAATTGAAGAAGATTTTTTCGAGAATATATCCGAAACCCCAGTGACAGACTTGGTTAATAATGCGGGAGTCTACATTGACTTTAAATCTTTGAATTATACATATGACGACTTTAACAAAATATTTGACATAAATTGTCGAGCACCATTTATGCTCTCGCAATATTTTATTAAGTACTTAAAGAGAAATCAGCAGAAAGGATCCATTGTTTTTACATCTTCTGATAGGTCCCTAATGGGAGACGATGGGCCATACGGAATGTCAAAAGCTGCTATAAATAACTTTGTTGAAGGACTAGCAAGGGAAAACGTAAAATACGGAATTAGGGTGAATGGTGTTGCGCCTGGAATGACTGCCTCAAATATCAATAATGTGGATCCAAATGGAAATCTCTATAATGCAAGCGTTAGAGGCAAAAGAGTTATTTTAGCTGATGAAATAGCAGAGGTGGTATGCTTTTTATTATCAGATGTGAGTAAATGTATAACAGGAACGATTATTCCTTGTGATGATGGAGAGCGCTTAAGATGAGAAATGTGGCAGGGTTTATTAAACGTTATATTACAAAGATCAGGTACAAGGGACAGATTAATGGTTTTGGAAAAATCTGTCTTGATAAGGATTACTTAAAAATCAATAAAACAGCTGTACTTAACCTTAAAGGAAACTTGGTATTGAATGCAAATCGGATGGGAAAAAATGATCGCTCATCTATTTTGCGCATGGATGAAAATTCAACTTTAGAATGTGCTGGCTTCCAGTTCATGTACGGGGCGGATGTTATTCTCTTTAAAGGTGCACACTTGGTACTTGGCAAGAATTCTTTTATAAATAGCGATTGCAAAATTAGATGTCATAAAGAAATCACAATTGGAGAGAATTGTGCCATCTCCCACGATTTTACGATAATGGATTCGGATGCACATGTACTTAACGGTAGTAGAAACACAAATCCTATCCACATCGGTAACCATGTTTGGATTGGAACAAGAGTTACTATTTTGAATGGCGTAACAGTTGGAGATGGTGCGGTCATTGCTGCAGGTGCATTGGTGACGAAAGATGTCCCGGCAAGAGCACTGGTTGGTGGTGTCCCTGCACGAGTGTTAAAAGAAAATGTGGAGTGGAATGCCTGATGGAAAGATTTGCAGTGCCCGAAACATATGCAGTGTGGTCAAAAGATCAAGATATCCGGTATTGTAGTACGTCTGGAGGAGCTTTTACTGAATTTGCTAAAGCTATAATAGCGGACGGTGGTCTTGTTGCCGGCGCAAGGTACAATGACGAAAACTTAGTAGAGCATGACCTGATCGATAGCTATGAGGGAATTGAAAAACTGCGTCAATCGAAATACATGAGTAGTTCGATGGGTGACATTTACAAAAGGGTAAAGACCGAACTTGATTCAGGTAGATTGGTTGGCTTTTGCGGTTCTCCGTGTCAAGTGGCAGGTTTGTATTCCTTCCTTGGAAAAGAGTACGAAAATCTTTTTACAATGGACTTTATTTGCCGTGGTATGAATTCTCCCAAGGCGTTTAAAGCGTGGCTGAGCGAAATTGAACAGCGTGAAGGGTGTAAGGTTACTAAGGTCTGGTTTAAGTATAAAGAAGGCGGATGGAAAACATCTCCAAGGCGGACACGACTTGATTTTGAAAATGGAAGCTATAAGGTATATAAAGGCGAGAAAAACCTTTATATGCATGGCTATTTGACATCAAATCTTTATATTAGGCCTTGCTGTGGAGACTGCCGATTTAAAGGTGTGCCTCGAAAAAGTGATGTTACTTTTGCCGATTTTTGGGGTATCGATAAGGAACTGGACGATGACAAAGGAACATCAATGCTCCTAGTGAATTCTGAAAAGGGAAAAAGATATTTTGAAAAAGTTCGTAATAATTTAAATGTACATGAAAAGGACTTTGCCTCGATTTTTGATGGAAATCCGATGTTTACGACATCTGCAACTGTACCGCAAAAAGGACATGATTTCCTTGCTGACTTGGATAATTTGAGTTTTTCTGAAGATTTAAAAAAATATGGAGGATATCCAGTTCGGATTCCACTTTGGAAACGATGCTTCTATAAAGTAAAACGAATAGCTAAGAGAATACTGAAGAGGTAATGGGATGAAATCAATAAATAGGCAATGCCCTGTTCTGTACAAATGCAAAACAGATTGCTGTGGATGTACGGCATGCTATGCGGTTTGTCCGAAAGAAGCTATCTCCATGGTGGAGGACGAAGAAGGATTTGAATATCCGCAGATTGATGAGAGCAAATGCGTGCGGTGCTACCAGTGTGTTAAGGTGTGTCCAATAAAAGCAGCGAAAATATAATAAAAGAAAAGAGAAAGAAATGAAAACAACATTACTTATCATGGCGGCCGGAATCGGCAGCCGCTTTGGAACAGGGATCAAGCAGTTGGAGCCGGTGGATGCTTCTAATCATATTATCATGGATTACTCGATTCATGATGCAATTGAGGCAGGCTTCAACCATGTAGTATTTATCATCCGTAAGGATATCGAGAAGGAGTTCAAAGAGGTCATTGGTGACCGCATTGCTTCTATCTGCTCCTCTCATAATGTAACTGTGGACTACGCTTTCCAAAATATCAATGATATTCCGGGAGAACTTCCGGCAGGCCGGACGAAGCCGTGGGGAACGGGACAGGCTGTGCTTGCAGCGAAGGACGTAATTAAAACTCCGTTCAGCGTCATTAACGCAGACGATTACTATGGCAAGGAAGGCTTCAAGGCCGTCCATGAGTATCTGGTGAATGGCGGCAAGTCCTGCATGGCTGGTTTCGTTCTGAAGAACACGCTGTCTGATAACGGTGGTGTGACTCGTGGTATCTGCAGGATGGATGAACAGAACAATTTGACTGAGGTTGTGGAAACCAAGAACATCGTAAAGACTGCGGATGGGGCAGAAGCAGACGGCGTGTCTGTGGATGTCGACTCTCTGGTTTCCATGAACATGTGGGGATTGACTCCTGATTTTCTGGATGTGCTGGAAAATGGTTTCAAGGAGTTTTTCGAGAAAGAAGTACCGAGCAATCCTCAGAAAACCGAGTATCTGATTCCAATCTTCATCGGTGAGTTGCTGAAGCAGGGCAAGATGTCTGTGAAGGTTCTGAAGACCAACGATACATGGTATGGTATGACCTACCATGAAGATGTCGCAGCAGTAAAGGGCAGCTTCAAGAAAATGTTGGCGGATGGAGTGTATAAGGCTGATTTATTTACAGACTTGTGATATAATGGGAGCGGTAGCTCCCTACGCTGCTCGTAATAATATCACACACCTCTCCGTGGTGAGCAGCAGGCAACGAGATTCTCTCCCGGCTAAAGCATATAATCGTCAATTCACTCTTTGGAAGAGGAAAAGCTATAATGGGAAAGTATTTTGGGACAGATGGATTCCGTGGCGAAGCCGGAATCACTTTGACCGCCGACCATGCCTACAAGGTGGGGCGCTTCCTCGGCTGGTACTACAACGCACTGCGTGAGTGCAACGGCAACAACGAGCCTGCCCGCATCGTCATCGGCAAGGATACCCGCCGCAGCTCCTATATGTTCGAGTATAGTCTGGTGGCGGGTCTGACCGCCTCCGGCGCAGACGCCTACCTGCTGCACGTCACCACCACGCCTTCTGTGGCATACATCGCCCGTGTGGATGATTTTGATTGCGGCATCATGATCTCTGCCAGCCACAATCCGTATTATGACAACGGCATCAAGCGGATCGATTGCTACGGTGAGAAGATGCCGGAGGAGACTCTGCTGCTGGTGGAGGACTACATCGACGGAAAGCTCCATGTGTTCGATAAAGACTGGGCGGAGCTGCCCTTTGCTCACCGTGAGCATTATCGGCTGCACCGTGGACTATGTGGCAGGTCGTAACCGCTATATGGGCTACCTGATCTCTCTGGGCATCTACTCCTTTAAGGGTGTCAAGGTCGGTCTGGACTGCGCCAACGGTTCGAGCTGGAATATTGCAAAGAGCGTTTTCGATGCGCTGGGCGCAGATACCTACGTTATCAACAACAAGAAGTATGTCTCTCAGGTCGTGGAAGTTATCAAGAACAAGGGCTACGCTGCTTGAACGTGGGTGGTAAATGCAGGTTGATGTATATTTCACCGTTACCCTTGAAAACTAATTTTTAAAGAATTATATTTGAGCCGTGGGAAAACTCTCACGGCTTGCTTTGTACACCTCTATGCGATGGACAGTAGACAATGCTTATTAATCATATAAGCGGCTAATACAGAACACATTATAATCTCTATACCACTATGCTTACATATCATAAAATTTTCAAAGCTAACCAATCATTCTACCTGTCGAACTCTGAGTCAGTATTGTCCACCAACGAGGGGTTTCTCAATCGTCTAACAGGTGCTAAAAATATAGAGGAACTCCATAATGCAAAGGTTTCTATTCTAAAAGACTTTCGAGCGCTTTATGCCTTTGATGCAGCCGATGCCGAGTTTCCGGAACCGACTGGTCACTTTACAGACAACAGGGAAAAGTGTGAATTTGTAAAGAAAAAAATTCTGCTGCATGATCTTGTTCTTTATCTTGGAAGTGTGCTTGAAAAGTACCATGGCATCATCTATCAAACATATGGAAGGCTGCCCGAGGTTGAGTGCGAGAAATTAGCAATAGATTACAATGAAATCTACTATAGGGCAATGGGTGACTATGTGGAAACAATCAGAAATGGGAGTAAGCATGCTATCGCAGCATCATTTATTCTGCCTGCTTTGATTGAGCAAAGCCTTGGAACGGCCTTACAAAACCGGATGTTAAGAAAATGTATGGCCGAAGTGAAAGAGCTATCGGACGAAGAATCAAAACTACTGACTCCCTTTCGTGGTAAAAGCCATATCTTCTATGGTTCAGAAGAGTACATTATGGGGAAAGTCTATAAACTCTTTGTGCGAAAAGGTGTGTTAAAGGACTCTCCAGATAATGAGATAATATTGACTGGAAGCAGCCGAAGGAAAAGGCGAACACTGGGCGGCCTGATCAGCTCTCAGTATGCTAAAGAGGAGATTCTACCGGAATACCATGAGCTGATGAAGGCTATCTTTATCAGACTCAACATCCGGAACTGTATCATGCACGGGCTAGGTGAATCGTTCGATTACTTGGATCGTGGAATAGCCGCCATTATGTTTCAGCTACTGTGGGACATAAGTAATGGAGAGATATTTGAAACATAAGTGTGAGAGGGTGAAGGATTGTGGATGAGAGCAAAAGCACAACGTTACTTAAGGAAGTGATGTATTACTGTAATGAGGAAAATCCAACAGGAGCATTGCTTTTAGAAGGTGAATGGGGTTGTGGAAAAACTTTTTTTATTAACAACACATTGAAATCCGCATTGCAGGATAGCCATGTTTTTGTACGGATAAGCCTCTTTGGAATTCAAAATGCAGAAGAACTACAAAAAGCTGTGAAGAAAAAGTGGCTTGAAACAATCGCTGATTATATGACACCGGATGAGGTGGATACAGGTTTTGTATCTAAAATATTTAAAACCTTCAAACCTGTTGCAAAAGCGTGCATAGATACAGCAATCGAAGCATCTGTGTCAGAAGATAAGCAGGGAATTGCTAAAAGTGTATTGTCAATTAGTGCAGATCAGTTAATTAGCATTTCGAATACATTTAATGCTAAAGTGATTGTTTTAGTGTTCGATGATTTGGAACGAACGGATGTTCCAATGAAAGATGTTCTAGGTCGTATAAATGACTATGTTGAGAATCAACATTTTAACACAATCATTGTTGCAAACGAGAAGGCGATTCGGGAGCAGGAAGATAAAAACCAAAAAATAGGCTATGACGAAATCAAGGAAAAGGTTGTTGAAAGGCAGCTGGCTTTTCAAAATGATCCTTTAGAAATAGTGGCAGCAATAATAGAAGATGAAACTAAGAACACTAGTTATCACTCTTTTCTGATTCCGTTAAAAAGCACCCTCGTAGAACTTTTCGGAAGTGGAGAAAAGAAAGATGAAAGGCCGCACAATGTCAGAAGCCTGAAAGTAGCAGTTCGGAGCTTCGAGAGAGTCTATGAAAAGTTGATTGAATTTGGAATAGATCCGGGAACTGAGCCGCAGTGGCTGTACTCTTATGTGGCGTATACTATGGTATACAAAAAAGTTGGTGTGGAACAGAATGATGGAACGAATCTTCTGGACTCAGAATGCGTGAAAGCATTATACCCTGGATTTTTTAGCAGTTCTTTTATACTTCAAAGTATAAAGAAATGGATTTGTACAGGACTCTGGAACGAAGAAAACATAAAAACAGACTGTCAAGCATACCTCGAAAAACACAAAGCCGAAAGTCCATATGATAAGGTTCGTTTATACAATATCTATCAAGTGGATGATGAAGAAATAGCAGAAGGATGGCCTCAACTGATATCGGATGCTTATGAGGGAGAACTGTCACTTAATGACTATGTTGTTCTAGTTGGAAATTATGAATGGCTTGAAAAGCATAAATATCCTATGGATCCAATGCTGTGGGGAAAATTGCAAACAGGAATAAGTAGAAAGATTGAAAGGGCAACTGCTGAAAAAGAGTCTTTTGGCGTTATAAGGATGTGGCCAGAAAAACAAATAAGCAGTTACAGTACGGAAGCACAAGAAGCATTGAGACCAATAAAAGAGTTGTTTGACTCTTCACGGTTTAGATATGCGAATAATGAGCAGTCTTATATTGAAAAAATGAAAATGGATCATTTCGGAGCATTCCAGATTGTCGAAGATAAAATCATGGTGGTGTTCACTGAAGAAATGGCAGATGTCACGGTAGAAGCATTTGAAAAAATAGGAAACCTTGAAAAAAGCGAATTTGAAAGCCGATTTGGAAGGCTGTGGAGAAGCGCAATCAATCTAACAGAATTTGATAAGGAAGAATCCATTTGTGGATTTGGAAAAATGAAAGAGAAACTTGTGATCTATCAAGAACAGTGTGAGATGGAGAAGAAGCGGATGACGGCAGTTCTCACGGGTGAGTTGATTGAAAAAGTTGATGAGATAATAGAAGTGCTGAAAAAAGTTAAGGAGTAAAACAAAATGAGTCGTAAATTTATGGGGGCATCGTAGAAGTAATACGGATGGAGATTGCAGAGTGATATAAAAGTGTCGTAATAAATCAAAAAATTCAGCATGGCTATGCCGTCTAGATATGCTGCCTCTACGTGGCAGATAGCGAGCAACAGAGCGAATGGAAAAAACGTTCTCTGGCTAGTACGATATGACATTGTGATGTGAAACATAAGGAGCCTACATATGGGAAAAAAATATGCGGATTATATGGATGAGATTTCTGCGGATGACTTATATAAAGGGTTACTAGCGTTTGGACTGTTCTCGAACAAGATTCCACCTGTATTCAGCAGTACTCCTTTTTTTGATTACTGTGTAAATAATCATCCGTCATTTTCCAATGGTGATTATGACTATGTCCGTTATAAGACACTCCGCAACATTAATATACCAAGACAATTGGGAATTCCCGTACCAATGGCATATGAGAAAATGTGTTCTGTACTTAAAAGCAATTGGAGTAATATCCAATCACATTTTCACACCTATACAGATGCACAAACACACGTTATCAGCAGAATTCATATTCAAAAAAGAAAAAATAAAGACGAACTCTTTGAAATGAATTACGATGACTGGAAAAATGCTGGTTCACCGAAGGACGACCTGTTGATTGGAAAGCGGTTTGTTGTAAAAGCAGATATTTCCGCTTTTTTCCCTAGTATTTATACCCATTCAATTCCGTGGGCATTGGTGGGGAAAGCAGTCGCAAAGCAGAATCGAAGCAAATCCAAGTGGTTTAATAAAATTGACAAAAAGTGTCAAGAAGTTAAATATGGCGAGACACATGGACTTTTAATTGGGCCCCATGCGTCAAACCTTATATCTGAAGTGATACTCACAGTAGTTGATCAAAAATTATACGATAAGGGTTGGAAATTTGTTCGCAACATTGATGATTACACCTGTTATGTGGAAACAAGAGCTCAGGCAGATTCATTTATAGTGGACCTTGGTGTTGCGTTAGAAGAATTTGATTTGCAATTGAATCACAAAAAAACGAAAATCGAGGAACTCCCGGATATGGTGCTTGAGTACTGGGTTAGGAAGCTAAATGGCTTCAGCTTACTAACCTCATATGGGAAGGTGGACTATAAACAGGCAAGAGCCTACTTCGATTTAGCAATTGAACTAATGAAAATAAGCGGTGGAAATGCTTCGGTACTAAATTACGCAATCAAGGTTTTATCAAAACAGACCCTTACGGACAATGCAAAGAAATATAGCTGGAAGATGAGTGTGCATCTTTGTATACTATACCCATATTTAATATCCATAATGGATGAGTATGTTTTTAAAGCTTTTGACGCACCAAAGGATGAGATTCAAAAGTTTATAAATTTGTCATATGAGGACGGACTAGAAAAGCAAAACTATGAGGAATGTAGCTATGCTATCTATTTTGCGCTGAAGTATGATATGGAGGTAAAGAGCATCGATTCGGTTAAAGTAGTAGCAACAAATGATTGCATTTATAAATTGTTATCCTTTCTTTACTTTAAGAAGAAGGGTGATTCTTCTAACACTACTTGCCTACAGATTGAAGCTAAGAACCTAGCGCAAACGGATATGGATAGGAATTGGATATTCATATATGAGGCCTTAGACCAGCAAGATTTAGTTGGAGATTGGGGTGTTATGAAGAACCAAGGAATATCATTTTTGAAAAGTGAATTCAGATATTAACTAAAGTAATCTTTTAAATCTCAAACCGTGTGGGTGTGGTTAAAAATCCCATCCACGCGGTTTTATAATAAAACGATTATTTTATACCGAACAAATATACTCGTTTCTCACTCTATCCCTCAAAATTACTTCCGGTGAAATTTCAGCAGATGAACAGCAGGGGAGGGCAGAAGCAAAGGAACATTACAGACAAGAAACAATCAAGGCAATCAGCACATAAAAACAAATTTAATCACTTCAAAAGTACTCTTCAAAAATCAGAAATACTGCATCGTCCAAGCCAGACCATCAGTACACCAACCAATCCATCATCCAACCCCTCATCACACCCACCCTGAGGAGCGCATCTGGGTAGGGCAAACGCCCCGGCGGAAGCCCTGGGTCCCGGACGCTCCGAAAATCAAGCATGACAAGATGAAACAATTTTACATGGTTGACATGGAGCGGAAAATGTGGTAATATCGTCTTATCAAAAAAGTGCGAATCCCTCTCGCTCGCGAAGGAAAAATCTCTCTCGCAATGATAAATCAAACGATACAACGAACGAAAATCGACTTTGCCGAAGGCTGGCAGACACGAGGGACTTAAAATCCCTTTCTGAAGGCAGAGTATGGGGTTGCCCCGCCGGAGACATTGAAAATCTCAGAATTGTTCGTTGATTCGAATGATTGTCGGACTTTCTTTTTGCTCTGCTTTCTGGAAACTTTGGAGAGGTGAGGGGAATCATTCTTGCATAGACGATGCCGTATGGACGCGTTTACAAGAACCTTTCCATGCGGGGCCATAGTGAAATATTTTTATATCAAACAGACTGCCCCCAAAGTAGCTCGCATCAAATCGCGCTGCTTTGGGGGCAGTTTTACACTTTGCGGGGGATGGGCGGGGCGCTGTCGTCCGTAAGGCCGAGAATATAATCGGTACTGGTATGGTAGAGACCGGCAAGCTGGATCAGCACCTCGGTGGGGATATCCCGCTTGCCGGTCTCGTAATTGGAGTAGCAGACCTGTGTGCATTTCAGATACGCCGCAACATCCTTTTGCAGCAGATCACGATCCTCCCGCAGATCCCGGATACGTTGATACATGGTATTTACCTCAAAGGCTTTATTTAAGGTAAAGTATAGGCATAACGAAATGTTATATTGACATATAAAACAAAATGTTATATCATAGTATCGCGCCGGGAACAGCTGTGAATCTCCGGCGCAAAAGGGGAGAGCATTATGAAACTGGAATTCCGGCAGACGGTGACCTGCAACCACCTTACGCTTGCAAGGGTCTGCAAAACTATCGACTGGCAGCAGCCACTGCCCCGGTGCGGAGAATATGTGGCCGGGCTGGATACGCTGGACGGCGAACCGGAACTGCCGGTGCGCAAACTGCTGCACCGGGCACAGGACGGCGGCTGCCTTGCGGAGCTGCCGGGCTTCAACATTGCGCAGCTGAGGCTTTCTTACCGGGAGCTGGAGCAACTGGCAGCAAAAAAAGGCTGGACGCTGCAAAAGCTGTAAAAAACTTAAATTTCCCTCTTGCATTCTGGCCGATTCGTGCTATAATAGTAAGGCAATCGTTTCCAAGGCCGCTCGACGGGGTAGCCGATATTGAAGGTTGTGATGGGCACATACATTAAATATGGCCCCAATACGTCAGAACCAGAATTGAGGTGAAAAGAATGAAACAGGGTATCCATCCGAACTACGTTGACTGCACTATTACCTGCGCTTGCGGTAATGTCATCAAGACTCGTTCCACCAAGCCCGAGATCCACGTCGAAGTTTGCTCCAAGTGCCATCCTTTCTACACTGGCAAGCAGAAGCTGGTTGACACCGGCGGACGTGTTGAGCGCTTCAACAAGCGTTTCGGCCGTAAGTAATTATAGGCTATCTCATGCCGCTTCCTTCGGGAGGCGGCATTTTTGCATTTTTGCGGTGGCTAATATTTCGTTTTCCCACACAGGATTGTCTTAATTTAAACACATTTTCCATCTAAACTAAAGCAGTTCCAAACCGGAAAGCGCTGGTTCTACGCCGCTTTCCACAAAACAGCTTCTGAAATAAAAGGAGAGTTTGCTGTGATCGAAGTTTCTCACCTGAGCAAGTCCTACGGCAGCCGCCCTGCCGTGCAGGATCTCTCGTTTACGGTGCCGGACGGCCAGATCTACGGTCTGCTGGGGCCCAACGGCGCGGGCAAATCCACCATTATGAATATCCTCACCGGCTATCTGGCGCCCACCGAGGGCGAGGTAAAGGTAGCCGGCTTCCGTCTGCCGGAGCAGGCGCAGCAGGCCAAGGCCTGTGTGGGCTACCTGCCGGAGCAGCCTCCGCTCTACCCGGAAATGACCGTGCAGGAGTATCTGGATTTTGTGGCAGAGCTTAAGGGGGTAAAGCACGCGCAGCGCAAGCAGCAGGTGCTGGCCGCTGCCCGCCGCACCGGGCTGGAAGAAGTGCTGCCCCGGGTCATCCGCAGCCTGTCCAAGGGCTACCGTCAGCGGGTTGGCATTGCGCAGGCGCTGCTGGGCAGCCCGCAGCTCATCATTCTGGATGAGCCCACCGTAGGGCTGGACCCCGCGCAGGTCATCGAGATCCGCAACCTCATCCGGGAGCTGGGCAAGGCGCACACGGTCATTCTGTCCAGCCACATCCTCAGCGAGGTGCAGGCCGTGTGTCAGCAGGTGCTCATCCTGTCTAAAGGCCGTCTGGTGGCGGTGGGCAGCCCGGAGGAGCTGGGCGAGACTCTAAATCCCGGCAGCCGTCTGCGCGCTACCGCGCAGGGCGAGCCAGACACCGTGCTGGCCGCTGTGCGCAGCGTGCCGGGCATCTGCCGGGTAGAGCTGGAAAGCGCTGCGGACGGTCAGGTCACTTTTACTGCCGAAAGCGAGGACGCCGCCGACCGCCGCGCTGCTGTGTCCCGGGCACTGACCGAGGCCGGCTGTACCGTGCTGGCGCTTGCCGCCGAGAACCGCAGCCTTGAGGAGGTATTCCTTGCGCTGACCGAAAAAAAGCCGGAGCAGGAAGCCCCGGCAGAAGGGGAGGAGAATTGAGATGCTGGCCATCTTTAAACGAGAACTCCGCAGCTGCTTTCACGGCATGATCGGTGCGGTGCTTACCGCCTTTATGCTGGCGGCTACGGCTATCTATTTTGTGGCGCTGAATCTGGGCTATGGCCTGCCGGATTTTGGCTACTACACGCTGTACCGCACCATTTTTGTGCTGCTGCTCTACATCCCGGTGCTCACCATGCGCTCCTTTGCGGAGGAACGCCACAGCCGCACCGACCAGCTGTTGCTCACAAGCCCGGTGTCGGTGGGCGGCATCGTGCTGGGCAAATATTTTGCGCTTTGCGTCATTTTTGCGCTGCCCTGCCTTGTGGATGCGGGCATGATCCTTGTGCTGAAGGCACTGGGCGCTACCGGCACCAGCACGCTGGCCAATTTTTCCGCGCTGCTGTGCTATTACCTCATGGGCTGCGCCGCCATTGCCATCGGGGTGTTCCTTTCCAGCCTGACCGAAAACCAAATCATCGCCGCTGTGTCCGGCGTGGCGGCGCTGCTACTGACTTATATGATGCCCAGCCTGCGCACCATGTTCACCACTGGCAGCGCGGTGGCGCTGGCACTGTTCACCGCCATTGCCGCCGTGCTCAGCGTGGTGGCGGGGCTGCGCAGCAAAAGCTTTACGCTGGGCTGCCTTTCCTTTGCGGGGTGCTGCGTGGCGCTTACGGCGCTGTTTCTGCTCAAGAGCAGTTGGCTGACCGAGGCTTTCAGCGCAGTGCTCAGCGCACTGTGCCTGTTTACCCCCTTTGAAGAATTTGTCAACAGCAGCTTTTCCATCCCCACGCTGGTCTACTACCTGACCGTGGCGGCGGTGTTCCTGTTTTTCACCGCACAGGGGCTGGAAAAGCGCCGCTGGAACTGAGAGGAGGCCATAACGATGAAATGGAACAAGAACGCAGCCTCCCAAAAGGGCAGGGTGTTCCGCAGCGGGCTGCTGTCCACCGCCATGCTGGCGGCAGTGCTGGTGCTGGCGGTGCTGCTCAACCTGCTGGTGCGGGCCATCCCTGCAAAATATACCGAGTTCGACCTCTCCGAGGCCAAAATGTACACCCTGAGCGACAGCACCAAAGCGCTGGTGGAGGGGCTGGAAAAGGATGTGCACATCTATTACCTCTGTGAAACCGGCAGCGAGGATACCATCATCACAAAGCTGCTGGATCACTACGCCGCCGAGAGCGGGCACCTGAGCTGGGAACAGAAGGACCCCACCCTGTACCCCACCTTTGCCGCAAAGTACGGCGCGGAGAATGTTTCCACCGGCAGTCTGATCGTCACCTGCGGGGAGAACAGCACCGTACTGGATGCCGCCGACCTGTACGAGTACGATTATTCCGACTACTACACCACCGGCTCTGCCAGCGTGACTTTTGGCGGCGAAAAGCAGATCACCTCTGCCATTTATAAGCTCACCGCAGCGGGGCAGAGCCACGCCTACTATACCACCAACCACGGCGAGCAGTCCCTGACCGACTCCCTGACCGATGCACTGGACGCCCAGAATATCGATGCCCAGCCGCTGGATCTGCTCACGAGCGCCATTCCGGAGGACTGCGACCTGCTTATCATCAACGCACCCACCAGCGATTTTACCGCAGGGGACGGCCTTGTGGACGAGATCAGCCAGCTGCAAGATTATCTGGCGGCGGGCGGCAAGCTGCTGCTGACCAGCAGCGTCTACGCCCAGACCCCGCAGCTGGACGCCGTGCTGGCGCAGTTCGGCCTTGCGCGCGCAGAGGGCATGGTGGTGGAGGGCGACAGCAGCAAGGCACGGTATAACTCTGCATGGTCGCTGCTGCCGGACTACGGCACGCCTACCGAGAGCACCGCGCTGAACGGCGTGAATACCAATACCCATGTCATGCTGTCGGTGGCTCAGGGCATCACGGTCACCGAGACCGAGGATGTCACCGCCGAGCCGCTGTTGAACAGCTCCTCCGCTGCCTATGCCAAAGCCGACATCAACGACCTTACCACCATGGAGCGGGAGGACGGAGACGTAGAAGGTCCCTTTGCACTGGCCGTCTGGGCGCGGAACGAGGACACCGGCGCCGAGGTCCTCTGGATCGGCTGCCCCAATATGGATAACGAGCAGCTTTATCAGTCCATGCCCGGCAATCTGACCTTTTTGCAGGGCTGCGCCGCTTCTCTGGTGGGGCAGGATATCCTTGTGGACACCAAGGCGCTGGAAGCCGAGCCCATCACGGTGGCAGGCTCCACTGCCGCAGCACTGGGGCTGACCTTCGTGTTCGTGCTCCCGGCGGCGGTGCTCATTGCCGGGGCAGTGGTGGTGCTGCTGCGCCGCCGCAGATAAGGAGACCGCCATGAAAACAAAACAGCGTGTCCTGCTGGCGTTGCTGGCAGCGGCAGTGCTGCTGGGCGCGGCACTGTGGGCGGTGACCCGCAGCAACGCAAAAGCCGAGCAGGCGGCCAGCGTCGCCGCCGAGGGCAGTATCCCACTTTCCAGCTTTGCCGCCGAGGATCTGGAGCAGATCGAATACACCTTCAACGGCCAGACCTACACCCTGCAATATTCCGGCGGCAGCTGGCAGTTGGCACAGGACCCCGCCTATCATCTGGACGAGAGCGCCTGCAACACCATGCGCACCGCCCTGATGGCGCTGAATGCCAAGCGCAGCCTGACACCGCAGGCAGGGGAGGACTACGGGCTGGACAGCCCGCAGCTCACGGTCACGGTCACTGCGGCAGGGCAGAGCACTACCCTGACCTTCGGGGCAGAAAACCCGGTCACCGGGGATCTCTATGTGCAAAAAGCCGGGGACGATGCCATCTACACCGTCAGCGGCAACAAAGCCGCCTGCTTCCAGCTGGATAAGGCCGGGCTCTTCGGCAGCTTCTGCCCCACCGGACTCACCGCTTCGGCCATTACGCAGGTAGCCTATACGCTGGCAGATGGCACCTCCGTCACCCTGAACGCCGTCAGTGAGACGACCGAAAGCGCTGACAGCGCTTCTTCCACTGCCTACGAGACGGTGTGGCGGCTGGCCTCTGACCCCGCCGCCAGCCTTGCACAGGATAAGGTGCAAAGCCTGCTGTCTGCCCTGTGCACCTATGCCACCGCTCAGACTACGGACGCAGACCTTTCTGCCTGCGGCTTTGATGCACCTGTATTCACCGCCGTAGTCACCAACGAGGACGGCTCCACCGTGCAGCTGGCCTACGCCTGCGGTACGGACGGGTGGTATCTGCAGGTGGAAGGGGATACCTCGGTATACACAGTGGATACCAGCACTGTGCAGGCGCTTCTGCTGACGGAAAACGACCTGAAAACGCAGGAATAATTGTTTTTGTACGCTGCACCGAAACCAAGGTGCAGCGTATATTTTTTTGCAGCTTTTTATAAAGTTTCGGCAAACATTGGCAGAGTGATTGACAATCCGACTGTGATTGTTTATTATAAACCGTGACAGGGTAAGTCCGCCGCGCAAGATCATGCTGCTGCGCGGGGCGGAGCATCCCTTATACGCAAAAAAGATGGGGCAGGTTCCCTGTCTTTTTTCGTATCTGAGAACAAGGAGGATAACATATAAAATGGACAACTCGGTGGTCGTTTCACTGCGGGATATCGTAGTGGAATTTGATGGACAGCGCATTCTGGATGGGCTGAATCTGGATATCCATGACAAGGAGTTCGTGACGCTGCTCGGTTCCTCCGGCTGCGGCAAAACCACCACCCTGCGCCTGATCGCAGGCTTTCTGGAGCCGAACGCCGGCAAGGTGCTGCTGAAAGGGGAGGACATTACCGGTGTGCCGCCCTACAAGCGCCCGGTGAATACCGTGTTCCAGAAATACGCGCTGTTCCCGCACCTGAACGTGTTCGAGAACGTGGCCTTTGGTCTGCGGCTCAAAAAGCTGGACGAGGACACTATCCGCCGCAAGGTGCGCGATATGCTGGAGGTCGTGGGCTTGAAGGGCTTCGAGCGCCGCAGCATCAGCCAGATGTCCGGCGGTCAGCAGCAGCGCGTGGCCATTGCCCGCAGTCTGGTCAATGAGCCGGAGATCCTGCTGCTGGACGAGCCGCTGGGTGCGCTGGATCTGAAGCTGCGCAAGGAGATGCAGCTGGAGCTCAAGCGCCTGCAGCGCGAGATGAACATTACCTTTATCTACGTTACCCACGATCAGGAGGAAGCGCTTACCATGTCCGACACCGTCGTGGTCATGAACGGCGGTAAGGTGCAGCAGATCGGTACCCCGGAGGATATCTACAACGAGCCGAAAAATGCCTTTGTGGCGGACTTTATCGGCGATTCCAACATCGTGGACGGCGTGATGCACAAGGACTTTCTGGTGTCCTTCTCCGGCGTGGATTTCCCCTGCGTGGATCGCGGCTTCGCCCGGGAGCAGAGTGTGCAGGTGGTGGTGCGCCCGGAGGACATCGAGGTGGTATCCCCCGTGGAAGGCCAGCTTGTGGGCGTGGTGAACGATGTCATCTTCAAGGGCGTGCACTTTGAGATGCACGTCGAGTGCGAGGGCCGCGAGTGGCTGATCCACTCCACCCGCGCCTGCACCCCCGGCGAGACCATTGGTATGCGCATCGGCCCCAACGAGATCCATATCATGGCGCGGAGCGAGGGGTGATGTGCCATGAAGATCTATGATAAAAAGCTGGCCTATCCGTACTTTGTATGGATGGTGCTGTTTACCGTTGTGCCTCTGTTCATTGTGGTGTACTACGCCATGACCGATGCCGAGGGCAACTTTACCCTGAATAACCTCACCTCCATCAGCGGCTACGGTTCGGTGTTTGCCCGCAGTCTGCTGCTGGCGCTTATTGCTACCGTTATCTGTCTGGTCATCGCCTTCCCGGTGGGCTATTTTCTGTCCCGTTTGCGGGTGAACAAGCAGCACATCATGCTTATGCTGGTCATGCTGCCCATGTGGATGAACTTTTTGCTGCGTACCTACGCATGGATGGGTCTGCTCAGCGTCAATGGCCCGGTGAACACCCTGCTGGGCTTTATCGGCCTTGGCCCCTATACCATGCTCAACACCTCCGGCGCGGTGGTGCTGGGCATGGTGTATAACTATGTGCCCTACATGATCCTGCCGCTGTACACCAGCATGACCAAGATCGACCAGAGCCTTGTGGAAGCTGCGCAGGATCTTGGTGCCAACACCACCAAGACCCTTGTGCGGGTGCTCATCCCCATGAGCGTGCCGGGCATCAGCACCGGCATTACCATGGTGTTCGTGCCGGCAGTTTCCACCTTTGTCATCAGCCGTATGCTGGGCGGCGGCTCTAATCTGCTGATCGGTGACCTGATCGAGATGCAGTTTTTGGGCAACAGCTACAACCTGAACGTCGGCTCGGCCATGAGCTTGGTGCTGATGATCATCGTACTGCTGTGCATGAGCTTTACATCCAGCTTTGACGAGGATGAAATGGAGGGCGTATCCTGATGAAAACAAAACATCTGCGCCTGATGCAGCGGGTCTACATCATCCTGTTCTTCTGCTTCATGTATCTGCCCATTGCCTACATGATCGTGTTCAGCTTCAACCAGAGCAAGGGCTATTCGCTGTTTACCGGCTTTACCTTTAAATGGTACCGCAGCCTGTTCACGAATGCGTCCATCCTCCATGCGCTGTGGGTGTCCGTTGAGGTGGCAGTACTGTCCGCCATCATTGCCACGGTGCTGGGCACGGCAGCCAGCCTTGGCATTGCCTCTATGAGCCGCAAAAGCCGCCTGCTGGTGACCAACATCACCTATATCCCGGTGGTCAACCCGGAGATCATCACCGGCATCTCCCTGATGCTGCTGTTCGTGGCCTACCAGCGCTTTGCCACACAGTCCGCATGGCTGCCGGACAACATCATGGGCCTGCCCACGCTGCTCATTGCGCATATCGCGTTCAACGTGCCCTACGTTATTTTTAATGTAAGTCCCAAGCTCAAGCAGCTGGATATCAAGCTGTACGAGGCAGCGCTGGATCTGGGCTGCGACCCCCGGCAGGCCTTCTTCAAGGTCATCCTGCCGGAGATCAGCCCCGCCATCCTTTCTGCCTTCCTCATCTGCCTGACCTATTCCATCGACGATTTCATGATCTCCTACTTCAACTGCGGCACCGTGGAGACCCTGCCCATTGCCATCTACTCCATGACCCGCAAAAAGGTCAGCCCAGAGATCTACGCACTGTCCACCATCATGTTCGTGGTCATCCTCAGCGTCATTCTGGTGTCCAATGCCATGGAGAGCCGCAGCTACCGCCGGGATCAGAAAACGCTGCGAAAGGAGGGCGCATGATGAAACGCATTGCTGCAATACTGCTGACGATGGCTGTGGCGCTGTGCGCCGCATTGCCGGTGTTTGCCGCCGGTACCATCGAGGTGACCGAGGATGTCTCGGTGTCGGATGATTACGACTGGACCCGTTTCAAGGGGCAGAACGTCACCCTGAACGTCTACAACTGGGGCGAGTACATCTCCAACGGTTCGGACGACAGCGTGGACGTGGTGGCCGCCTTTGAAAAACTGACCGGCATCAAGGTGAACTACACCACCTTCGACTCCAACGAGTCCCTGTACGCCAAACTCAAGTCCGGCGCAGCCAACTACGATGTGATCATCCCCTCCGACTACATGGTGGCAAAGATGATCAACGAGGGGATGCTTGCACCCCTTGACTATGACAATATCCCCAATTTCCAGAAGATTGATGCAGGCTATCGCAACCCGGATTACGACCCGCAGAACGCTTACACCGTGCCCTATATGCTGTGCACCACCGGCATCATCTACAACACCACTATGGTAGACGAAGCCCCCACCTGCTGGGCAGACCTGTGGGACGAGCAGTATGCGGGCAACATTCTGATGTTCAACAACAGCCGCGATGCCTATGCCATCGCCGCGTTCAAAAGCGGCCACAGCATCAACCCCGCCACCCCGGAAGAGGTGGACGAGGTGGTAGAGGAGCTCAAGACGCAGAAGCCGCTGGTGCAGGCCTACGTCATGGACGAGATCTTTGATAAGATGATCGGCGGCGAGGCAGCTATCGGCGTGTACTACTCCGGCGATGCCATTACCATGATCGATGATAACCCGGATCTGGCTTGGGTGTTCCCGGAGGAGGGCAGTGTGCTTTCGGTGGACTGCATGGCTGTGCCCGCCGCCAGCGAGCACAAAGAGGCCGCCGAGATGTTCATCAACTTCATGTGCGAGACCGACATCGGTAAGGCTAACAGCGAGTATATCGGCTACACCACCCCCATGCACGATGTTTGGGAGGTGCTGGACGAGGATCTGAAGACCAGCGAGATCGCCTATCCGTCTGAGGAGGACGCCGCCCGCGAGAAGGTGTTCACCGCCCTGAGCGATGAGGTAAACAGTGAGCTGGATCTGAAGTGGAGCGAGATGAAGAGTTACGACGAGGGCAGCGGCAGCTACCTGTTTTTGCTGTTGCTGCTGGCCATGCTGGCGCTGGCCTGCTTCAATATCTGGCGCAAAGTGCGCAGAAAGACCCGCAATCAGTATTGATCGTTTCAACCAAGGCTGCCGTCCCGGACGTGGTGCGGCGGCCTTTTTCCGATAGGAGGGAAAGACTATGGAACAATTTTATTATCAAGGTACTGCCGTGGTAGAAAATGCCGACGCAGACTGCCACAGCCTGCTCAAGGCCAGCGCTCTGCTGCGCTATGTGGAGCAGATTTCTTCCATGCACGCCCGGAAGTTTGGCATGGACGATAAGTTTTTTGAGGATCACGGCGTAGCGTTTCTGGTGGGCAAGCAGGCGCTGCGGTTTAACCGTGTGCCTCGCCGTGGCGAGACCCTGACCCTTTGCTCCCGCTCAGAAAAGGCTCTCCGCGGCTCTATCAAGCGCGTCACCACCCTTACGGACGAAGCCGGGCAGGAAGTAGCCATGGTGGACAGCCGCTGGATCATGTCCAGCCTTGAGAATGGACATATCCTGCGCCAGCCGGGCTGGACGGTAGAGGGATACTGGAACGAGACGGTGGAAGAGGAACTGCCCCTTTTGCTGCATAAGCGCCGGGACAGCCTGACCAGCGCCGGTCTGGTTACGGCGCGCTACTCCCAGTGCGACCTGCACTACCACATCAACAACGCCTTTTATCTGGACATCGTCTGCGATGCACTGCCGCAGGAGATCATGCGCGATCATGTTGTGAAGTTCGCTTCCATCAACTATCACCGCGAAGTCCCCATGGGGCAGCAGGTGGAGGTGTTCTACACGCCTTCGGATGATGGCTGGTACTTTATTGCCAAGCACGCAGACAAAACGGCTTTCGAGTGCTATCTGGAGCTGGAGCCAGTCAAACAGTAAAAACATGGAGGGATGCCTATGTCTAAAACCGGAGAATTGTTCGGCACCTTTTTTAAGATCGGTGCCTTTACCTTTGGCGGCGGCTACGCTATGGTGGCGCTGCTGGAGCACGAATTTGTAGAAAAAAAGCGCTGGCTCACCCGGGAAGAGTTTCTGGATATGGTCGCCATTGCCGAGTCCACTCCCGGCCCTGTGGCGGTGAACAGCGCCACCTACATCGGCTATAAGCTGGCCGGTGTTGCCGGTGCGGCGGCCTCTACCTTGGCGGTGTGCCTGCCGTCCTTTGCAGTCATCTACCTTATTTCGCTCTTCTTCGACCGCTTTTTGCAGCTGACGGTGGTGGCCAATGCCTTCAAGGGCATTCAGGCCTGTGTCATCTACCTGATCTTATCCGCAGGGGTCAAGATGCTCAAAAACTTGCAGCGCACCCCCTTCAACACGGCAGTGGTGGCGGTGGTGTTGGCGGCTATGGTGGGCTGCTCAGTGTTGGCGGTAAAGTTTTCCTCCATCTGCTGCATTTTGCTTTGCGGCGCAGCCGGGGTGCTGGCCTACGCAGTGGGGCAGGGGAAGAAAGGCGGCACAAAATGATCTTGTTGCAATTATTCTGGAACTTTCTGGTCATCGGTGCGGTGTCCTTTGGCGGCGGCTACGGCATGATCTCGCTGGTGCGGGAAACAGTGCTGGGGCACGGCTGGCTGACCGAGAGCGAATTTCTCAGCTTTATCGCAGTGTCAGAGTCTACGCCCGGCCCGCTGGCGGTGAACATGGCCACCTTTATCGGCGCTTCGCAGGCGGGGCTGGCAGGCTCCTTTGTGGCAACGGTGGGGGTGGTGTTGCCCTCTTTTGTCATCATTCTGCTCATTGCAGCGGCGCTGCACAGCCTGATGAAGTACGCCAGGGTCAACGCCTTTTTGGCTGGGGTACGTCCCTGCGTGGTGGCTATGATCCTGGCCACCGCCTGCACCATGGGGCTTTCCACGCTGGGCGGCTTTACCACCCTTGTCGGCGGCTTTGCTCCGGATATGCGTGCACTGGCGGTGTTTGCCCTGCTGGGCATTCTGCATTTTGCCTATAAAAAGAAAACGCAGAAAGCGCCGTCCCCCATCGGGATGATCTTACTTTCTGCGGTGCTGGGCGCGGTGCTGTGGAGCATCTGACCCGGAAGGAGAGGTTGACAAAATGAACATTACCGTGTATCTGGGGGCAAACCTTGGCACCGACCCTGCACTGCCGCAGGCCGTGCAGCAGCTGGGGCGCTGGATCGGCGAAAGCGGCAACGCGCTGGTGTACGGCGGCAGCAAAAGCGGCCTGATGGGGCTTTTGGCCGACAGTGTGCTGGCCGCAGGCGGCAGGGTGACCGGCGTAGAACCCAAGTGCTTTCTGGACGCAGAGCTGCAGCACGAGGGACTGACCGAGTTGATCGTGACCGAGGACATTCCCGCCCGCAAGACCAAAATGATCGAGCTGGGGGATGCTTTTATCGCGTTCCCCGGCGGCACCGGCACGCTGGAGGAGATCACCGAAGTCATCAGCAAGCTGTCTCTGGGGCAGCTGGACGCGCCCTGTATCCTCTACGACCTGAACGGCTACTACCAGCCCCTGCACCAGCTTTTGCAGCAGATGATCGCCATGGGGCTTTCTACTCCGGCGCGACAGCAGAATATTGCCTTTGCCGCCGACCTTGCTCAGATTCGCGCGATTCTTGAAAAATGATACTGGGGAGCTTACTTCTCAAACGCGAGGGACTGCTGTACATGGCTTTGTACGGCGGTCTTTTTTCATAAAAATAGAATACCGGGGCGTCCGCAGACGACCCGGTATCCCGAAAAAATCATTCCGCTGGTTATGCCCATAGCGCACGCGGAGGGCATTTAAAATCTTTCTGCGCAACCAAAAAGGCCGCTGCACGAAATCAATGTGCAGCGGCCTTTTGCTATCCTGTTATGTACGCTGTGCGCGTTAAACTTAGGCGGCAGTGGTGGAAGCAGCCTCAGAAGAAGCAGCCTCGCTGACAGCAGCCTCAGAGGAAGCAGCCTCGGAAGATGCAGCCTCAGAGGAAGCGGCCTCGCTGGAAGCAGCCTCAGAAGAAGCAGCCTCGGAAACAGCGGTGGTGCTTGCGGAAGCAGCCTCAGAGGTGGAGGAAGCAGCAGCGCTAGAAGCAGAACCACCGCAAGCGGTCATGCCAGCAGCCAGAGCCAGAGCAACAACAGCGATGCAAATATTCTTGAGTTTCATATCAATGATCTCCTTAGTCTTCTTGTAAATGTTTAGCAGCGGGCTTTCGGTAGCGCCTCACTGCGATGCTATATTCTAATCCGTTTTTGAAAAAAATCAAGAGGATTTTGGTCGAAAGTTATAATCTGCGTAAAGAATCAGCATAGTTGTCATAAAGTTTCGCCAAAAGTAAAAGACTTTTTGGCAAAAATAAAGCGCGGGATAGAGCCTGTACCGCCGGGCGGGAAGTACAAAAACAGAAAAATTTGAAAAATACTCATAAAATCCTTTTTATTGTACTGTAAATGTGGATAATAGAGACACAACGAGGGACGGACATCCCCCGGAAGGCTGAACGACAAGAAAATTTATGGAGGATACTACAATGAAAGACTTTGATTTTGGCTACTTTGGCACCGGCGACGAGGGCTATGCCCAGTACATGACCGCATTCGAGCGCAATTTCAGCACGGACAACACCGACAGCTTTGCGTCCGATGACGCAGACTGCGATGCAGACAGCTGCGACAGCACTGAGGACGATTTCTGAGCCTGCACCCTTTTGCCCGTTTGTGCATACAAAGGGCAAAGGGGGAATGCGGCTTGAACCGGATCATTTTCACACTTGGGGTCTGGCTGTTCCCGGCGGCGTGTACAGCGCTGGGAGCAGCAGGGGTGTTTTTGCTGCGCAGGCAGACAAGGCCGGCAACCCGGCGCATTTTGTGCGGAATGGCGGCGGGTATCATGCTGGCGGCCAGCGTGTGGAGCCTGCTGCTGCCGGCCATTGCCCGGTCGCAGGGCAGGGCGGCATGGGTACCTCCGGCGCTGGGGCTTATTTTAGGCGCTGTGGGGCTTTTACGGCTGGAGGATGCCGCCGGGCAGCTGCTGGCGGGCGGCCCCGGGCATTGCGGGCGTATGGTGCTGGCGGTCACCCTGCATAACCTGCCGGAAGGCATGGTGGTGGGGCTGGCTGCGGCGCTGGCGCTGCACGGGGACGCGGACGCTGTAAGCGGCGCGCTGGCACTGAGCCTGGGCATCGGCTTGCAAAATATCCCGGAGGGGGCGGCGGTCAGTCTGCCGCTGACCCAGAGCGGGCGCACCCGGGGGCAGTCCTTTGCCGCCGGGGCGGCCTCCGGACTGGTGGAGCCCTTGGGCGCGGTGCTGGCCTTTGTGCTGGCCGAGTGGGTAGGCGCAGCGCTGCCGTGGCTCATGAGCGCGGCGGCGGGCTGTATGGTGTGTGTGACCGCACAGGAGATGATCCCTGAGGCGGTGGAACCGGATGAAGTGGCCGGTGTCATCAGCATCGTGTTGGGGTTTGCGCTGATGATGGCACTGGATGTGGCCCTGTGATATAGTAAAAGCAGCGCCGGACAGACTTTTTTGGTCTGCCCGGCGCTGCTTTTATGTAAAAAGAATTTATACCGTCTGCTGCTGCTTCTGGCGCAGATGCCGCCGCACCACAAGCAGGCAGGCCAGATGCACCAGTGCGGTCAGTGCCCAGCTGATGGGGTAGCTGATGTACAGCATAAAAGGGGTGCGGTTCAGCTGGAAAATAGTGGCGATCCACACCAGCCGCAGCACGCACACACCCACAAGGCTTACCACCATGGGCAGCACGCTGTAGCCCAGCCCGCGCAGGCTGCTGGCCAGCACGTCCATGATGCCGCACAGCAGATAGAAGCCGCAGATCAGGCGCAGCCGCTCGGCGCCGGTGGCGATGACCGCAGTGTCCGAGGAGTAGAAGCGCAGCAGCTGGTGCCCCGCCAGTGCTGCGCCACCGCCCAGCACAAGGCCGGTCACCACGACACACAGCAGACAGTTGCGGATCACCCGGTCGAGGTTGTGGTACTTGCGCGCGCCGATATTCTGGCTGGTAAAAGTGACAGCGGCCTGTGCAAAGGCGTTCATGGCGGTGTACACAAAGCCCTCCAGATTGGAGGAAGCAGAGTTGCCCGCCACCACCATGGAGCCGAAGGAGTTGATGGAAGACTGGATGACCACATTGGAAAGGCTGAACACCGTGCTTTGCAGCCCGGCAGGCAGGCCGATGAGCAAAATCTGCTTCAGCGTCCCGGCGTGGAAGGCCAGCCGCCGCAGGTCTAGCCGCAGTGCGCCCTCCTCCCGGACGAGCATCCCGGTCACCAGCAGCGCGGACACGGTCTGGCTGATGATGGTGGCCAGTGCCACGCCTGCCACGCTCATGGAAAAGCCGATGACAAAGACCAGATTCAGCACCACGTTGATGATACCGGCAGCGGCCAGACAGTATAGCGGGCGCTTGGTGTCACCCACGGCCCGCAGCAGCGCACTGCTGAAGTTGTACAGCATGGTCATGGGCATTCCGATAAAATAGATTTTCAGATACAGAGTGGAAAGGCTGATCACATCCTCCGGGCAGCTCATCAGCTCCAGCAGGCCGCGCGCGGCGCAAAAGCCCACCACTGCCAGCAATACGCCGCTGACTAAACCCAGCGCTACGGCAGTGTGTACCGTGTCCTGCACGCCTTTTTCGTCCCGGGCGCCAAAGCACCGGGCTGCCACCACGTTGGCACCCAGCGAAAGCCCGACGAACAGGTTGACCAGCAGGTTGATCAGAGAGCCGTTGGAGCCCACGGCGGCCAGCGCTGTGCTGCCCGCAAAGCGTCCCACCACCACAACATCGGCGGCGTTGAACAGCAATTGCAGAATGCTGGATGCCGCCAGCGGTACGGAAAATAAGATGATCTTTTGCAGCATAGGCCCGCTGGTCAGGTCTGCGGAACGGCTGGTCGTAGCCATGAGTTATCTACCTCCTATAATAAGCCTTGTGTGAACATAGCAATTGCTTATTATAGCGCGATATTAGGTAAAAAACAAGAGGTAAAGCGCCCTGTTCTTTCCAAAAGCGGCAAATATCACCCGCCGGGTACAGCCTGCAATTGAAAAATGCAGCCCATACTGCTATAATATAGCGGTACACCCGTAGGAAACGGAGGAAGTTCTATTTATGTATCGAAATCGGATCAAACGGCTGCTGGATGTTTTTCTGTCAGCCTGCGGCATCCTGTGCCTTTCGTGGCTGCTGCTGCTTCTGGCTGTTGCCATCAAGCTGGACTCTCCCGGGCCGGTGTTTTTCCGGCAGAAGCGTGTGGGCATCGGCAAGCGGCATTTCCAGATCCTCAAGTTCCGCACCATGCGCATCGACACCCCCCACGATATGCCCACCCATCTGCTGCACGACCCGGAGCAGTATATCACCCGTATGGGACACTTTCTGCGCAAGACCAGTCTGGACGAGCTGCCCCAGCTGTGGAATATCCTTGTGGGGGATATGGCGGTCATCGGCCCGCGCCCGGCGCTTTGGAACCAGTATGACCTGCTGGCCGAACGGGATAAGTACGGCGCGAACGATGTGCGCCCGGGGCTGACCGGCTGGGCGCAGATCCATGGCCGGGACGAGCTGGAAATCGCCGAGAAGGCAAAGCTGGACGGCTGGTATGTGGAGCACATCAGCTTTGGGCTGGATGTGAAGTGCTTCTTTGGCACCATTACCGCCGTGCTCAAGCATGACGGCGTGGTGGAGGGCGGCACCGGCACCCTGCACGATGAAAAATGATCTATTATATGGAGACACCGGAGCCTTGGCTGACGCTCCGGTGTCTCCATTTTTACAGAAAGCACAGCACAGAGCGGCTGAAATTGGCATATCTCTTGATTTATCCCCTGAAAAGCGTATAATAAAACAATACACAAGACGTTAAAGGAGGATTCCTGTATTATGGAACGCACCTATATCAATGAGGCTCAAAAGGCCATCGGCGGCACGGTGAAGGTGCAGGGCTTTATCGAGAACCTGCGCAACAGCAAGTATATGGCATTTATCGTGCTGAAGGATATTACCGGCAAGCTGCAGATCACGGTGGAAAAGGCCGACCACCCCGAGCTGGTGGATACCATCGACCAGCTCACCCCGGACTCTGTCATCACCGTCACCGGTAAGGTGATGGAGAACGACTACGTCAAGATGGGCGGCGTGGAGATGATTCCCGAAAGCATCGAGGTGGAGAGCACCGCCAATGCACTGCCCATCGTCCGCAAGGAGATCGCAGCCACCAAGAAAAAGAAGGCTGTGGAGCGCTCCAGCATCGACCAGCGCATCGACTACCGCTGGATCGACCTGCGCACCGACGAGAACCAGCTGATGTTCAAGGCACAGAGCTGCTTCGTCAATGCTATGCGCAAGTTCCTGCTGGACCGCAACTTCATCGAGATCCACACCCCCAAGCTGATCGCTGCTGCCAGCGAGAGCGGCTCTGAGGTGTTCAAGGTGGACTACTTCGACCGCAACGCTTATCTGGCACAGAGCCCCCAGTTCTATAAGCAGATGGCCATGGCTGCCGGTTTTGAGCGTATCTTCGAGACCGGTCCCGTGTTCCGCGCCGAGAAGAGCTACACCAACAAGCATGCTACCGAGTTCTCCGGCTTCGACTTGGAGTTCAGCTACATCACCTCCTTCAAGGACGTGATGAAGATGGAAGAGGAACTGCTGACCGCCGGTCTGCAGGCTGTTAAAGATAACTACGGCGAGCAGATCAAGGAACTGTTCGGACTGGAAGTCATCGTGCCCACCACCCCGTTCCCGGTGGTCAAGCTGGCAGACCTGTATAAGGCTCTGGAAGAAGAGTTCGGCTACACCGTGGACGAGAGCGAGAAGGGCGATCTGACCACCGAGGCCGAGCGCCTGAGCTACGACTGGGTCAAGAAGCACTACGGTCACGAGTTCCTGTTCATCACCGATTACTCTGCCGAGAAGCGTGCTTTCTACCATATGCGCGATGAGAACGGCGTGCCGCAGGGCTACGACCTGATCTGGCGCGGCGTGGAGATCACCACCGGTGCCCAGCGCGAGCATCGCTACGAGGTGCTGAAGAAGCAGGCCGAGGAGAAGGGTCTGGCCGATGATGTCAAGTTCTATCTGGAGTTCTTCCAGTACGGCTGCCCGCCCCACGGCGGCTTTGGTCTGGGCATCGACCGCCTGACCATGCTGCTGTGCGGCCTGAGCATCAAGGACGCCGAGTTCCTGTTCCGCGGCCCCAACCGCCTGACCCCGTGATTTCATAAAACCTTTCTGAGAGCTGCTGTGTGTTTGCATGGCAGCTCTTTTTTTGAGTCCCATGAAAAGGCAATTGAGGAAAATCCGCAGATTTTCCTTAATTGCAATTATATAAAATAATTTTTCCGCTGATTATGCCCAGAGCAAAGCGGAGGGCATTTAAGATCGTCCCGGCATAATAAGCGCTCCCTTTTCATACGATACAACGAGCACACCCACCCCTACGGGCGCGGTGCGCAGCGCAACAGGAAGGGGAGAAGGACCTTGGAGAAACAGGAACAGAACAGCATCTGTCGCGAGATCGGCGCACGCACCGGCGGGGATATCTACATCGGTGTGGTGGGGCCGGTGCGCAGCGGCAAATCCACCTTTATCAAGCAGTTCATGGAGCAGCTGGTGCTGCCCGCCATGTCCGGCTCTGCCGCTGCCCGGGAACGTGCCCGGGACGAGCTGCCGCAGTCGGCAGCGGGGCGCACCATCATGACCACCGAGCCGAAATTCATCCCGGAGACCGCCGTGCCCCTGCAGCTGGAGGGCGGCGGGGCGTGCCGGGTGCGGCTGATCGACTGCGTGGGCTACATGGTGGAGGGTGCCATGGGGCACGAGGAGGACGCAAAGCCCCGCATGGTCAAAAGCCCGTGGTTTGAGCAGGAAGTGCCCTTTGACCTTGCCGCAGAGACCGGCACCCGCAAGGTGATCTGCGAGCACTCCACCATCGGGGTGGTGGTCACTACGGACGGTTCGATCAGCGATATCCCCCGGGCGGGCTACGCAGAGGCAGAAAAGCGGGTCGTCACCGAGTTGGAAGCGCTGGGCAAGCCCTATATCATCCTGCTCAACAGCACCCACCCGGACGCGCCGGAGACCCGGCAGCTGGCCGAGGGAATGGCGCGGGACTACCACCGCACCGTGCTGCCGGTAAGCTGTGTGGACTTGGATGCCGCCATGCTGGGGGAGATTTTGCGGCGGGTGCTGTATGAATTTCCGGTGCAGGAGCTGGATTTTGCCCTGCCCCGCTGGGTGACCATGCTGGAGCCCGGGCACTGGTTGCAAGCACAGGTGTACACAGCTGCCATGCAGCTGGCAGAGCGGGTGTCCCGCATGAAGGATCTGCCCGCCGGAACGGACGCCCCTGCGCTGGAATGCGATGCCGTGCAGCGCTCGGCAGTGGCGGGCGCAGATCTTGCCGCCGGCAGTGTGCGGGTGAGCGTGGAGTTAAAGCCGGAGATCTTTTATCAGGTGCTCAGCGAGCAGACCGGGCTGGACATCGGGGACGAGGCGGGGCTGATGCCCTGCATCATGGAGCTTGCCCGGGCAAAGCGTGCCTACGAGAAGGTGCGCAGCGCCTTGGAGCAGGTGGAAGCCACCGGCTACGGCATCGTGATGCCCTCCATCGACGAGCTGCATCTGGAGCCGCCGGAGATCGTGCATCAGGACGGGCGCTGCGGGGTGCGGCTGCAAGCCTGTGCGCCCTCTATCCAGATGATGAAGGCCACTATCCATACGGAACTGAGCCCCATCGTGGGCACCGAGAAGCAGAGCGAGGACTTGGTGCAGAGCCTGCTGGCCGACTTTGCGGACGACCCGGTGCAGCTGTGGGAGTCCAACATCTTTGGCAAAAGCCTGCACGAGCTGGTGAACGATGGTTTGCAGAACAAGCTGCTTCACATCCCGCAGGAAGCCCGCACCCGCCTGCAGGAAACGCTGGAGCGGGTCATCAACGAGGGCTGCACCGGGCTGATCTGTATCCTGATCTAGGGCGTATCTGAAAAAAATCCCCGCCCGCCGTAAGTTCTGCTTACAGCGGGCGGGGATCGTTCTGTCTTATTTTTCTTCCTCGGTCAGCTTGTTGATCAGAAGCTGATAGATCTCGTTGCCCTTCAGGATGAACTGCTTTTTCACCAGTTCGGCGCTCAGCCGGTCGGGCGCGCCCAGTTCCAGGCAGAACAGTTCGCTGTCCAGCCCTTTTACGGTGCAGCGCACGGTGCAGTGGCCGTCCGCCTTTTCGGTGATGCGTGCACTGTACTTGGCCTCCTTGCGGGCCCATGTCTGGCAGCGCAGCACGGCAGCCACCGCCCGCTCCCGCACGCTGCGGGGCAGGTCATAGGCCAGCTCCTGCGCCACCTTGCGGCCCTTGTCAGTAATGGCATAGCTGTCGCCGGTCAGGGTGACCAGCTCCTGCTTTGTGATATCGTCCAGACAGGAGCCAATCTCAAAATAGTTGACAAGGGCTTCCTCCATCAAGGCGTTCTCGATCTCCTGCCGGGTAATGGGACCGGCGTTTTTCACCAGATAACACAGCAGCAGCCGGATCTCGGTGCTGCTGGTCAGGCCGCCGGGACGGACACCGGCGGTAAAAGCATCATTGGCGCTCATCGTTCCTTACATCCCCCTTGCATTTTCACATGGTATCAAAGGTCTGCACCGCTGCCAAAAGGGCGGGCAGCGGGCAGACAAAAACTCTTTCTATTAGTATAAAGGCTTTCAGCCCGGATTGCAAGCCGCAACGGCAAAATCTGTCTCAATGCGCTTGGGGCATTCCGGTGTGGAGTACACCCACCTGTCCAGATGCCCCTCGGTGACAAAGTACCGCAGCTCAAACCGGTGGGGCTGACTTAGGGCGTGGTTCACGATGACCAGCTTGATCTTCATCTTCTCCGGCAAAATGTTTTTGATGTAGACGCTTACCGCCTGCCCGGGAGCAAGACCGGTGCAGCTTTCCGCAAGGCCGGCAAGGTTCGGCGCGATCTCTACAAAGGTGCCGTATTCCTCCACGCTGCGCACGATGCCCACCACCGTTTCGCCTACGGTGAACCGGGCGGCATTCTCCGCCCATGTGCCCAGCAGCTCCCGGATGGTCAGCACAAAGCGCCCCTGTGCGTCCCGGTTTTTGATGGCGCACAAGATCTGCTGCCCTACGCTTACCCGGTCGGCAGGGGAGGAGATGCGGCTTACCGACATACAGTCGATGGGCAGCAGGGCGCTGATGCCGCAGCCTACGTCACAAAACGCGCCGAACGGCTCGATGTGGGTCACTGTGCAGGGCAGGATGTCCCCGGGCGAGAGGGTGTCCAGATACTCTGCCTTGCACAGCTGCTGCGCCTTGGCGCGGGATAGCCGGTAGCAGGGCGCACCGTCCTCGTCCGTTTCCAGCCCCTCGATGACAAAGCAGGTGGGGCGTCCCACCCGGGTCAGCACCGCAATATCCCGCACAGTGCCGGTCTCGGCACCGTCTGCGCACTGGGCAAAGGGCATTACCGCCTTTACGCCGCCCAGCTCAAACCGCAGCTGCCGCCGGGTGTCAAAGGCAAGGGCGGTGGCCTGCAAAATCTCGCCGCTGGCCATGGCAGCCCGCAGTTCGGCAGGGGACAGGCGGGCGGCAGAACGGTAACTGTTTTCGGTACGATAAGCTTGCATCATGTTTCATTCCTCTTTCTATATAGTTTTCGGGTCTCTGTGCGATGCTACAACGATATGCAGCAGTGTGCGCAGATATTTGCATTTTGTGCGGCTTTGCATTATACTATATCTGTATGCGCAGCACCCGCTATGCGGGCGGCGGCACACACTGGCTCTGCCGGGCGTCTGCGCGGCAGAAAAGAAGGGAGAGGTCGGATAAATATGGACATCGCTGTGGGAGATACCATCCTCACCCGCAAAAAGCACCCCTGCGGGGCATCCAGCTTCGAGGTGCTGCGGGTGGGCATGGATTTTAAGATCCGCTGCACCGGCTGCGGACGCGAGGTCATGCTGCCCCGCGCCAAAATTGAAAAGAACATCAAAAAGGTGGTAAAGCCCGGCAGCGCGCAGTAGCGCAGCCAACGCACCCGAACCGGAACGAATTTGTAAGGAGAACTGCAAGGATGCAAGATATTTCTTCCCGGATGGATGCGGTCTGCCGCCGCTTTGAGGAGCTTTCCATGCGGCTGAACCAGCCCGATACCGCCGCCGACCCGGCACTGTTCCGCAAACTGATGCGGGAGTATCACGACACCGAGCCGGTGGTGGAGGCTTACCGGGACTGGCAGACCGCGCTGGATCATCTGGCGCAAGCCAAAGCTCTGCTGGAGGAGTCCGGAACACTTGACCCGGACTTCAAGCAGATGATACAGCAGGAAATCAGCGAAAAAAGTCAAGATGTGGCAAAGCTGGAAAATAATCTCAAAATTTTGCTGTTGCCCAAGGACGTGAACGACGGCAAAAACGTCATCATGGAGATCCGCAGCGGTGCCGGCGGCGAGGAAGCCGCCCTGTTTGCCCACAGCCTGCTGCGGATGTACACCATGTACGCCCAGAACCGCGGCTGGACGCTGGAAGTGCTCAACCTGAACGAGACGGAGCTTGGCGGCGTAAAGGAAGCCATCGTCTCGGTGGACGGCGCAGGTGCGTATAACTGCCTCAAGTACGAGAGCGGGGTGCACCGGGTACAGCGTGTGCCGGAGACCGAGACCCAAGGCCGCATCCACACCTCAACCGCCACCGTGGCGGTAATGCCGCAGGCAGAGGAGGTGGACTTTGCGCTGGACATGAAGGATCTGCGCATTGACACCTTCCGCTCCTCCGGTGCGGGCGGTCAGCACATCAACAAGACCTCCAGCGCCATCCGTGTGACCCATATCCCTACGGGTACGGTGGTGGAGTGCCAGAACGAGCGCAGCCAGTTCCAGAACAAGGATAAGGCGCTGGAGATCCTGCGCAGCCGTCTGCTTGCGCAAAAGCAGAAGGAGCAGCAGGACGCCATCAACGCCCAGCGTCAGGGGCAGGTGGGCACCGGCGACCGCAGCGAGAAGATCCGCACCTACAACTTCCCGCAGGATCGCTGCACCGACCACCGCATCGGCCTGACCGTCCACAATCTGGAAAAGATCATGGACGGTAATCTGGACGAGGTGATCGACGCCCTTGCCACCCGCGAGCAGACCGAAAAGCTGCAAAAGCTGGGTGGATAAGCGCCGGTTCAGCAGATGCAGAATGACCGTAAAACGATAGAAAAGCCTGACAAGCAACTATACTTTACAGATAGAAAGAACGATGATTCGTATGGAAATCAAAACCAGAGTTTTGCCTGCCGATGAAGCAGGAGTCGCCGAAGCCGCGCAGCTGCTGCGGCAGGGACAGCTTGTAGCCCTGCCCACCGAGACGGTCTACGGCATTGCCGCCGATGCCCGCAACGGCGCGGCGGTGCGCAATATCTTTGTAGCCAAGGGACGCCCGCAGGATAACCCCCTCATTGTCCACGTCACAGGGCCGGAGATGCTGCCGGGTCTTGTCAGCGAGGTGCCGGAGCGTGCCCAGCTGCTGATGGCTGCTTTCTGCCCCGGACCGCTGACCATCATCATGCCGCGCGGGCCGGAAGTAGCGGATGAATGCTGCGCCGGGCTGGATACCGTGGGCATCCGTATGCCCAGCCACCCGGTGGCGCGGGCGGTCATCCAGCAGAGCGGCTGCGCCTTTGCCGCCCCCAGCGCCAACCTTTCCGGTAAGCCCAGCCCCACCAACGCACAGGACGTGTTCACCGATATGGACGGCCGCCTGCCGCTGATCTTGGACGGCGGCGAGTGCGATGTGGGTGTGGAGAGCACCGTGGTGTCGGTGGTGGGGGAGAAGCCCACCCTGTTCCGCCCCGGCCATATCACGCTGGAGGACTTGGAACGCGCCCTCGGCGAAGAGGTGGAGGTGTCCAAGGCCATTCTGGAAAAGCTGCCGGAGGGTGCCGTGGTGCGCAGCCCGGGCATGAAGTATAAGCACTACGCCCCCAAGGCCGATGTGACCCTGCTCAACGGCACCTTTGAGCAGTTCAAGGCCTATGTGGATGCCCATAAAAACGAGAACCCCAGCTGCCTGTGCTTTACCGGCGAAAGCGCAAAGCTGGATGTGCCCTGCGTGGAATACGGCCGCGAGGGGGACGGTGCCGATCAGGCAAAGCACATCTTCCGCTCCCTGCGGGCGCTGGATGAGCAGGGCGACGGTGTAGTCTACGCCCGCTGCCCGCAGAAGGATGGCCTGTCCATGGCGGTGTACAACCGCCTGATCCGCGCCGCCGCCTTCCGGGTGATCGATCTATGATCACATTGGGCATCACGGGGCGCAGCGGCTGCGGCAAGTCCACCGTTACAGCAGTATTTGCCGCCCACGGCGTGCCGCTGGCAGACGCCGACCAGCTCAGCCGGGAAATCTTGCTGCCCGGCTCGCCGCTGCTGCCGCAGCTTGCGGCGCGGTTCGGCGGGGAGATCCTCCGCCCGGACGGCACGCTGGACCGCCGCCTGCTGGCTGACCGCGCCTTTGCCACCCCGGAGGGCAAGGCCGCGCTGGACAGCCTGACCCACCCCGCCATCGTGGCGCGCATCCGTGCGGCAAAGCAGGCGGCACAGGCTGCCGGAGCGCCCCTTTTTGTGCTGGACGGTGCAGTCATCGTGGGCACGGCGGCACAGGCTGAATGTGACCGCCTGTGCGTGGTCACTGCACCCTTTGAAACCAGCGTGGCGCGCATTGTGGCGCGGGACGGCATTTCGCCGGAGATGGCCGTCCGCCGCCTGAACGCCCAGACCCCGGAACAGACCCTGACCGCACAGGCGGACTACACCCTGCATAACGATGCCGGGCTGGAGGCGCTGCAAGCCGCAGCCGCCCGCCTGTGTGTGCAGCTGCAGGCAGAAGGGGGCGTGACGGCAGCGCTTTGAACGAACAAAATTATGAAAAAGCTTACGACCCCATCGCCGCCCGGGAGCGCCGCGCCGCGCGGGAAAAGCTGCACCGCCGCAAACAACAGCGCCGCCGCCGGATGGTGCTGCGGCTGGCTGCATTGTGCCTGGCTGTGGTGCTTACGGTGTGCGTGGTGCCGCCTTTGTGCAACCGGGCAGAGCAGCTTTTGTACCCCCGCAAGTACGAGCAGTTGGTGGAAAAATGGGCAGCAGCCTATGAGCTGGACCCCCTGCTGGTCTACGCCTTTATCCGCACCGAAAGCGGCTTTGACCCACAGGCAACCTCCAGCGTGGACGCCCGCGGCCTGATGCAGATGACCGAGGAAACCTTTCTCTGGATGCGCAGCAAGATCGCCCCGGAGGAGCCGCTGACCTTTGCCGACCTCTACAGCCCCGATACCGCCATTCGCTTTGGGTGCTATTACCTGCACCTTTGCATGGTGCGCTACAAAGGGGATGTATCCACGGCGGCAGCGGCCTACCACAGCGGCTGGGGCACGGTGGATCAGCTGCTGCAAATGGAGGAACACTCCGCAGACGGGGAAACGCTGCAGGGCTTCCCCTATAACCAGATGCACCACTACGTCAACAAGATCACCGCCTGCTATCAGATCTATCAGCGTCTGTACGCAGGTCAATGATAAAAAGTTAAGGAGCAAAAAATCATGAGTGAGAAACTTACTGCAAAAGAGTATGCCGAAAAGCTGCTCTACACCCCCGAATACGCTGCCGACAAGCAGGCAGATGTAAAGGAAAAGGCTGCTGCCTTTGCCGAGGGCTACAAGAAATTTATGGACAGCGCCAAGACCGAGCGCGAGGCTGCCGTTGTCAGCGAGCAGATGCTGCTGGCTGCCGGCTACAAGGCTTTTGAGCCCAAAAAGGCTTATGCCCCCGGCGAGAAGGTCTACTTCATTCAGGAGAACAAGGCCGTTGTGGCGGCTACCATCGGTCAGAAGCCCTATGAGGAGGGTTTCCGTCTGGTCATCGCCCACATCGACTGCCCCCGTCTGGACCTGCGTCCCAACCCCCTGTACGAGTCTGACCACATGAGCTACTTCCGCACCCACTACTACGGCGGTGTGCGCAAGTACCAGTGGGCTACCATCCCGCTGGCCATCCACGGCGTGTTCACCCGCGCCGACGGTTCCAGCGTCAACTTTGCCATCGGTGAGGACGAGAACGATCCCGTGTTCTGCATCACCGACCTGCTGCCCCATCTGGGTGCCGAGCAGAACGAGCGCAAGCTCAGCGAGGGCATCAAGGGCGAGGAGCTGAACGTGCTCATCGGCTCTGACACCGTGGAGGAAGAGGACGTCAAGGAGGCTGTCAAGCTGAACACCCTCATCCTGCTGAACCAGAAGTACGGCATCACCGAGCGCGACTTCACCCGCGCCGAGATCGAGGTGGTGCCCGCTGCCAAGGCACGCGATGTGGGCTTTGACCGCTCCATGATCGGTGCCTACGGCCACGATGACCGCGTGGATGCTTACCCCGCACTGCTGGCCGAGATCGAGACCAAGGACCCCGTGCACACCACCATCTGCGTGCTGACCGATAAGGAAGAGATCGGCTCTGACGGCGTGACCGGTATGCAGAGTATGTATGTGTTCCACTTTATGCAGCTGCTCTGCCGCGCTGCCGGTCAGGACGACATTCTGGCCTTCCGCAACAGCGTGTGCCTGTCTGCGGACGTGACCGCCGCCTTCGACCCCTCCTGGGCAAGCGCCTTTGAGAAGCAGAACGGCACCTACGCCGGCCGCGGCATTGCCATCTTCAAGTACACCGGCAGCCGCGGCAAGAGCTCTGCCAGCGATGCCAACGCCGAGCTGGTGGGCGACATCACCCGGATGCTGGATGCCAACAACGTGGCATGGCAGATCGGCGAGATGGGCCGTCTGGATCTGGGCGGCGGCGGCACCATTGCCAAGTATGTGGCAAACCGCGGCATCAAGGTGCTGGATCTGGGCGTGCCCGTGCTGTCCATGCACTCTCCCTTCGAGGTCATCCACAAGACCGACCTGTACATGGCTTACCGCACTTTCTCTGTGTTCTGCCAGTCTGCTGACTGATCCCCCGCGCTGACGGATATTTTGCATTAAAAAACCGAGCTGCCTGCACATTTTTGTGCGACGGCTCGGTTTTTTTGCGCAAAAGCCTTGACCTTCAACCGGCTTTAAGGTGTAATGTAAGGGCGGAGGTGAAGCAAATGAACATCAAACAGGCTTCCGAACAAAGCGGTGTGTCCGCCCCGAACATCCGCTTTTATGAAAAAGAAGGGCTTCTCACACCGGCACGCAGGCAGGGCAATGACTACCGCGATTACACCGCCGGGGATGTCCGCACGCTTAAACTTATCCGTATGCTGCGGATGCTGGATGTGCCGCTGCCTACCATCAAGGCGGTATTGCGCGGGGAACAGCCCCTGCAACAGGCGCTGCAAGCCCAGCAGACCGTGCTGGAGCAGCAGGCGGCGCAGCTGGCGGCAGCCATGCAGTTCTGCGCCGACCTTGCCCGGCAGGCTCCGCAGACGGACACGCTGGACGTGGACGCCTGTCTGACCCGCATGGAAAGCCCCGCCCCGCAGCAGGGGTTCTTCTCCGGCTGGCTGCAGGATTACTGCACGCTGGCGCAGATGCAGCATCAGAAGCACTTTTTCTTTATCCCGCAGGGCAGCATCAACACCCCGCAGGAGTTTACAGCGGCTTTGCAGGCCTATGCAGAGGAAAAGGGAATGCAATTCGCCCTGACCAAAGAGGGAATGTACCCGGAGTTTTCGCTGGACGGCATCGCGTATAAAGCCTACCGCAACCCGGGCAAGTACCGGGACGAGATCTGCTGCGATGCCGTGCATCCCGAGCAGCTGGACGCAGGACTGCCGCCCCGGCGGGAGAAACTGCTGCGCATCCTGCGGATCGCTATGCCGCCGGTGTGCACCTTTGCCGCCATTATGGCGGCAGGGTGGGTGGTGACCGGCGGTGTAGGCTGGCTCTGGCTTGCAGTGCTGGTCTCTGCCGGGGTGCTGCTGGGGCGCTGCCTTGAAAGATGGCTGTAAGGCGCGTTACCCCAACGGCAGCGCCTCGGCTACGGTCAAAAAGGTGTAGCTGTTGTCTGTATACCACCGGATGATATCCGGCAGTGCCTCGGCGGTGGTGCGGGTGGTGGCAGAGTCGTGCATCAGCACCACGCAATGAGTCTGCTCGCCGGTTTCCCGCACCACATTGCGGTAGATGGTATCCGCACTGGGGTGCCCACCCACGGCGTCCTCGGCGCAGACGTTCCAGTCCACCCACTGCCAGCCGCGCTGCTCTACCTCGGTTTTCAACTGCGGCATCAGCCCCTTGCCGCCGTAGCGGCGGCTCACGGTGTTGGTGCTGCCGCCGGGAAAGCGCAGGTATCGGATGCTCTCTGCATCCACATAGGGAGCGATGCGCTCCTTCAGCAGGGCGATATCCTTCCAGTAGGCGGCGCTGCTGCGGTAGATGTCGCTGTATTCGTGGGAGGCAGAGTGCAGCGCAATTTGGTGCCCGGCGGCAGCGGCCTGCGTGAGCAAAGGCAGATATTTCTCGTTGTAGCCGGTAGCTACCACAAAAAAGGTGCCGTGTACCCCGGCGGAATCCAGCGCAGCCAGCACTGCCGGGGTAGTCTTGCTGGGGCCGTCGTCAAAGGTCAGGCAGACCCATTTTTCCGGCAGGGAAGGGGCGGCGGGCGTACCGGCATCGGATGTAGCCACCGCCGGTGCAGCAGGGGAAAAGGGCGAAAAGTCCGGCGCGGCGGTCAGCTCGTTCAGCTTGCAGTCCACCGGCGCGCGTGCCGGCACCAGCCACCCCGCCGCAAACGCTGCCAACGCAGCCGCCAGCAGCCCGCCCCATAGCCCGATGCGCCCGCCGGCGCGCTGCACAAATTGCTTCATATACAAACCCCTCCTTTGCTCTGGGCGCAGTGCCGCAGGCACACTTTCCGCGTACAAATGACCTGTGCAATTGCCCGCAAGGCTGCTTTTGCGCGCGCTGCGCTGCTATTATAGATATGAAGCATAAAAAAACTTATGAGAAACAAAGAAACCACTTGACGAATGGCCGGAAATATGTTACTATATCCAAGCAGTCCGCACCAACGGTTTTCTACCTCAAAAACCGGAGAACTGTATAACAGGTATGCGAGGGTGGCGGAACTGGCAGACGCGCACGTTTGAGGTGCGTGTGGTTTATCCTTGGGGGTTCGAGTCCCCTCCCTCGCACCAGAAGGCAAGTCGGTTTTTGACTTGCCTTTTTTCTATGAGCAGAAGTGGTGGAATGGCAGACACGCTGGTTTTAGGCACCAGTTCCTAGTGAGTGAGGGTTCAAGTCCCTTCTTCAGCTCCATAACAAAAACCGCATCAGAAAGCCGTTTTCAGGCTCTTTGGTGCGGTTTTTGTTTGCTTATTTTTACCATAAAATATTGCGAAATATCGCATAATATTGCTTAAATATTAGTCAAATGTTAGTCAAAAAGCAGTCAGCTAAAACCGAAGATTACAGACTTTTTCGGGTTATCCTAAATATAAACATTGAGCCGCATACCGCACATATCAATTATTCAGCAAAACAAGCGACAGTTTAATTTCTGTCGCTTGTAATTATACTTTATTCTATTTTACATTACATATATCATGTATCGAGTTCAATAACTACAAATTCTGCCGACATGGGCGGAATTGTGAGTATACCGTTCTCAAGTTTTGAACCGAAAACAGGTTTGCCGTCTGCATATCCGGGCGGCATTTTTGCCTCGACTTCATAATCATAGAGATTGAATGTGCAAAAAATAGCGGAATCTTTGTCGTGGCGGATATATGAAATTCTTCTTTCCTCCGAAAGAACATTTATAAAATCACCGTCCCACAATGCCGAACAGCTTTTTCTTACATTTGCAAGCTTTTT
>OLFW01000096.1_pt1 | contig 84587 bp, 57 predicted proteins | sample 1605351 | NCBI WGS metagenome assembly OLFW01 (sample SAMEA3888918, study PRJEB22519) | human gut metagenome | biome: human gut; feature: human-associated habitat; material: faeces | place: Denmark | collected 2010 | reverse complement strand
TGGACGTACTCGATGTGGACACCGGTCTGGAAGACCGACACCGCAACGTGCTGAAAGCCTTCTACTCTGTGTTTAAGGGAGCCGATGCACACCTGCAGTTCGTCCTGCTGACGGGAGTGACCAAGTTCTCACAGGTGAGCGTGTTCAGCGGGTTCAACCAGCCCAAGGACATCAGCATGGACCGACGCTACGAAGCGCTCTGCGGCATCACCCAGGAAGAAATAGACCGTTACTTCCCGGCACCCATCGCGGAAATGGCGGACGAATATGGTTTTACGCCGGAAGAAATGAAACAGCGGCTCAAACTGCAATACGACGGGTATCATTTCAGCAAACAGATGACGGACGTATATAATCCCTTCAGCCTGCTCAACGCATTGGACAGCCAAAGTGTAGATGATTACTGGTTCCGCTCCGGTACGCCCACTTACCTCATCCGGCTCCTCACTCATTTCAACGAGAACCTCAACGAGCTCACCGGAAAATACTACCGCCCGGAAGAGTTCATCGACTACAAGGCGGATGTGGAACAGCCCCTGCCCATGATTTTCCAAAGCGGATACCTCACCATCAAGGACTACGACCGGGATTTCAATACCTTCCTGCTCGACTTCCCCAACAACGAGGTGAAGAACGGCTTCCTGACCATGCTGGCCGCCTCCTACCTCAAGCCGGCCACGGAAACAGGAGGATGGATACGCAATGTGGTAGTAACCCTGCGGAAAGGCGACACGGACACCCTGCGCACCCTCTTCACGTCTTTCCTGGCCAGCATCCCCTACACCATGCGACGCAAGGAGGACGAGACCGAACGCGAGCGGTATTTCCAGTACACCTTCTACCTGATCATGCGGATGGTCAGTGTCTACACGGTTTATGTGGAGAAGGCACAGAGTCAGGGACGGGTGGACTGCATCGTGGAGACACCGCAATATGTCTATATTTTCGAGTTCAAGCTGGACGGTACGGCCGAAGAGGCTCTTCAGCAGATAGAGGAAAAAGGCTATGCAAGGGAATATGCCTCCGACTCCCGCACGCTTTACAGGATAGGTGCCAGCTTCTCTTCCGAAACCGGCACTATCGGTGACTGGAAATGTGTATGAGAATAAACTAATCAACCTGCTATAATGATGATACAACAAACCACCTTTACCCTCCGGCCGCGCACCCGCGGCTTTCATCTGGTGACGGACGAGGTGCTGAGCCACCTGCCGGCATTGCCTAAGACAGGACTGCTCAACCTATTCATCCAGCATACCAGTGCCGGACTGTCTATCAACGAGAACTGCGACCCGGACGTACGGAGCGACATGGAAAAAATTTTCAATAACCTGGTGCGTGAACGGGAATCCTGGTACGACCATACGCTGGAAGGCTGGGACGACATGCCCGCCCATGCCAAATCGACCCTGGTGGGAGCCAGCCTGTCTATCCCGGTGACCGACGGACGACTGAACCTGGGCACATGGCAGGGAATCTACCTCTGTGAGTTCCGTAACCACGGCGGAGGGCGGCGCATCGTGGCCACCCTCATCGGAGAATAACACGGAAGGAGGAGTCCCTCGTCAGAAAGCGGGCTGTGGAGCGGAAAGGCTGAGACTGTCAGGGAAACATTTTCCGGCTTCTCCGGTCAGCACCACCCGCGACAGGTCGATTCCCTCGGCGGCTTCTTCCGAAATGACACCCTTGGCGGCCATTCTGCGGGCCACCAGACGGAAGTGTCCTTCCTGGTTCTCTTTCAACCGCCCGTTGTCATCAAACGAGCTGCGGAAATGCTTCGGCTTCGGGATGATGGAAGCCAGGTAGATGCATTCCTCCAGCGTCAGTTGCGACGGACGCTTCCCGAAATAAAATTCCGAGGCTTCCAGCAGGCCGTAGATTCTCGGTCCCCATTCCGCGATGTTGAGATACACCTCGAACATCCGTTCTTTCGAAGTCAGCCGGTTTTGCTCAATCAGCCATACAATCAAGGCTTCTTCCAGTTTCCGCGCGATGTTTTTCCGGCGGTTCAGAAATACATTCTTGACCAGCTGCATGGAAATCGTGCTTCCCCCGCGGGCAAAACGGCGGGCTTTCAGGTCGTAGGCCATGGCCTGACGGATGGCGTCGGGCAGGAAGCCCTGATGATAGAAGAAACCGCCGTCCTCACTTTGCAGCACGGCCATGCGCATCAGCTGGGGCACACTGTCGAGCGGAAGGAAGTGGTTCCACGACGGTCCTACCGGAAACGTGCGTACCGGCACTTCATCTTCGTAGGCGGTATATTCAAACTCCTCCGACATCTTGCTGAGATTGGTCGCTCCATAGCCCAGAATCCGGAAATGCTCCGGACGCAGGTCGGAATGGAACTGCAGGCTGTCGGGACAAGCCAAGTCGGCATCCAGTCCGAAATCGTAGGACAGGTTGCCTGCCACCCGAATGCCCTCCAGGTTCTCGAACAAGCCATGGGGCAAGGAGCCGAACAGCTCTTCAGCCGGGAAAGAAGGTTTGTGGATGGATGCTATCAGATGGCCGGGCGGCTCCAGGCGCAGGTAAGGATGAAACTGCAGACGGTTGAAACGCACCGTACTCGCGCTGTCCAGTTCCAGGGCATGCGGCTCCACATTCAGGTGGAAATCCAGTTCCCCTTCGTCCAGGTTGATGCGCTCCGGCGACAACCGACGGTGGAACACGGCCAGTCCGTCCACTTCCGTTTTCCCGGACAAGACCAGTTTTCCGTTCTCCCTCTGCTGGGTGAGGCTCAGGTAGAGACGATTGAAAGACACCTCCGCTCCCAGTCTGCGGCGGATGTAAGGAACCATCAATTCCGGAGCCTGAATGCCTACCGACACCCGTCGCTCGTCGGCATTGATTTCGCCCTCGGTCTGCCAGTGCTGCGTGCGTGTGCCTTCCACGAAGGTGAGCCGGCTCTTGAAACGATGATGGTCAATATTGAATTCCGGCACGAACAGGCTGACCGAATCGCTGTCCTTCCGCTCCCGAATCCGGAGATGGGTAAGGCGTCCGTCGGAAGGCAGCAGACGGAACACCCCGTCGAGCACCAGTTGCACCCGCTTGTCGTATCCCGCATGCGAACGGTCCTGTGCGGCCTCCTCCCCTCCCGTCCGGCTACGGAACAGGAAATCGTAATTAGCCGTCTGGCTCTCCTTCACGAAACTGACCGTGAGGCCGTCCATGTACACGTCGCGCACCTCTACATTGCCCTTCAGCAGTTGCCAGAAGCCCAGGTCGAACGCCGCCGAACGAAGGGTCAGCAACGTATCTCGATCTTCCGGAACAACCGACAATCCCCCCAAAGAAAGTTGTCCGTTTCCCTCAAATTTCAGGTAATCGTAATGTACCTCCAGTCCGTAACGTTGTTCCACCCAGGCGATTTTCTCTTTCGCCACCCGGTTCAAGATGCGGTTGCGGAAAATCCATAATCCTCCCGCCAGCAGAAAGAGCAACAGCAGCAAGCCTGCTCCTGCCCACACAAGTTTTCGCTTCATATTTACTCTACCCTTTACCCCACAAAGGTATAACATTCAGGCGAAAAAACAAGCAACCGACCACACATCCTGTATCTCTTTTCCATGTCCGCATATTCTGTCACTCATCTCATCAAAATTCGACCACATAGTTATCAATTTTGAATAAACAGTAATCAAAAAGCATCAATCGGAAAGAGAACAGATACAACATGTTTGTTTTTGAAAACAAGAATGATTATTTTTGGAACAGTTAATCGGAATCAGTAAAGAACAGAAGGTAAACAGCGGACGTATTCTTTCTTGATGGAGGAACATTTTCCCTGCGACCGCCAGTTTTTCCACCGCGCCAAAGGGGAATAAGCGCATAAAAAAAGAGCACTATGAAAAAACTTTTTAAAGTAGCCTGCATTTTATTCTGTGCTGCTGCCATGTATGCCTGCAGCAGCGATGACGAAGTCACGAAAAGTGTCTTGCAGAATGAATTTATTGAAGTAACCAACAGCGAGTATGCCGGAGGCAGCCTTCCTGTAGGAGACAACAGTGAAATGATTCAGTCGGCCTATTTCGACAGATCGGCTCTTCCCGGAGGAACGGCCTACTTGACATTAAACTCGTACGAGGAACTATCCTATGTCAATGTCGGCGTACAAGGACAGGAAGGATACCTGAAGGTAAAGCTGGAGAATCCGGTAGTTGCCCAGGCCCAGACACGTGCCGACATCCATATTTACACCTACACCGTCATTATCCTGCTCAGCCAGAATCTGAGTAGCAGCTTTACACTGGTATTTACCACGATCAACACGGAAGGTGACATCTCATCCATGTTCACAAGCGAAACCGAGTTTGTGGAAGCCGGAACAGGCGACCTGCAGGTCAATCTTCACTTCAGCAATGAAAAAGATGTGGATTTGTACGTAGTGGAACCCAACGGCAACGTGATTTACTATGGACAAACCTTCCCATATTATTCCCTAGTCTACACAGACTACAACGAATGGTTAAGCAGCGGAGACTATGAGAACGTGCCCGATATTGAATGGGGAGAGATTGGTCTGGACATCGACTCCAACGCGGGCTGTAACATTGACGGATTGAACAGTGAAAACATTTTCTTCAACAAGAGTGCATGCAGAAAGGAACTTATCAGGTATGGGTCAACATGTATGCCAACTGTGATCCTTCCACTGCAACCTCCTACACCGTCCGGGCTACCTACAAAGGTGTGTCAGTCACCCCGACTTCAGGAAGCAATCCGGCTTCCGGTATCTTCCCGGTCAATACACCCAGCAATTCCATCGGCGACCAACTGACCGGAGCTACCAAGGTTATGGAATTTACAATCAACGAAGGAATTGAAGCAAGCAGAAGCGCTATCAAACCCGCACATTCTCTGATAAAAGGCGAATTGAGCAGAATCGCCCGCTAATTTATGTTTGACCCGTTAAGGGTAATTACATCCATTCTAACACACGCGAAACATTCCGTAAATATCCGAAATGCCTGACTTCCTTTGCAGGTCCGACATTTCGGTATTACGGAATGTGTTTTTTCCTGTCTCCACAGAAAGGCCACAAGGAAAAGTTTAGACCACACTTTATGGATATTCCAAAAGAAATCGTATCTTTACACCATAATCTATTTTATTAACCAAAAAAATTTAAGAATTATGGCTAGCAGAAAATCATTGAAAAAAACAGTCAACTATATTACAGAATTGGCAATAGGTCTCTGTTTCATGGAATCGGCTCAGGCAAGCGCTGAAAAACGAGATGCTTATAGCCAGCTGTTTTTCCAGATTGTCAACCTGCGCAACGACATCATCAGCCGCATCAGTCACACCGAACCGGGCAGCGTGAAACTGTTCTACAAGAAACTGAGAACCGACTTCAATGCCGAAGTGGACAACGTGTTCAAGAAACTGGAAGAACTGGCCAAATAAGCACACATGAAACAAGCCATCTGCCGGTTTATCTACCACAAACTGCTGGGCTGGAAAGCGGAAGTGGATGTACCCGACTTTAAGAAGTGCATCATCTGCGCAGCCCCGCATACCACCAACTGGGACCTGATTATCGGGAAACTGTTCATCACGGCCGTAGGCCGCCAGTCGGGTTTCCTGATGAAGAAGGAATGGTTCTTCTTCCCGCTGGGCATCCTGTTCCGGAAGATGGGAGGAATTCCTGTGCACCGCGACAAGCGTACGTCCATGGTGGACCAACTGGTAGAACGGATCAAAAAAAGCGATACGTTTCACCTGGCCATCACTCCGGAAGGTACACGCTCGGCCAACCCGGAATGGAAGAAGGGCTTCTATTACATTGCCCTGGGGGCTCAGATTCCCATCGTACTGATTGGTATAGACTATGAGAAGAAATGTATCAAGGCGGGAAAATACCTCATGCCGATGGGCGACATTGAAAAGGACATGAAGGAAATCAAGTCGTATTTCAAGGATTTCAAAGGGAAACATCCCGAGAAATTCACGGTGGGAAACATCGACTGAAACTGCCTCGAGAAAACGCTTAGGCATTCGAAACAAAACGCTTAGACGTTTGAAACAAAACGCTTAGACGTTTGAAACAAAACGCTTAGACGTTTGAAGCAAAACGCTTAGACGTTCGAGACAAAACGCTTAGGCGTTTGAAGAAATAGAAAGAGCTTCCTCATTTCCAACACGTTGAGGAAGCTCTTTCTCTATTTATTGTCAATGAGAATAAACCTGTCGGAATCAAGTTATAAGCCAAATTTATATCCCACGGAAAGCGTCAGCGTGTGATAGTTGGCGCCAATCACGTCGTTCTTGCCTTCTTTGCCCAAGGAGAGGTCATATTGCAGCTTGGCATACCAGTGGTGGGTTTCGATACCTATATTGGAGGATACACCCCAGTCGAAGCGGCGGGCCTCATCGTAAAGGTAGAGATTGTCATTTCCCCAGGCATCCTTCCCATACACAAAACCATCATAATACTGTTCATACATTCCCGGGAGGCTTCCCTCTAGATAGTAAGGATTGCTGTCAAATTTGTTTTTCAGGCAGAAGGCCACGTAGGGTCCCACGCCGAAAAACAGTTTGGTGTCCTTGTTCAGGTTCCATCTGAACTGGGCCATCACCGGTATCTGCAGGAAATGCCTTGTCTGTGACACGTTCTCTATCCAGGTGGAGTTTTCATTGCTGTAGGTTCCCCCGTTGGAAATGGAATACCCTCTGAAGGTGTAAAACAAGCCCGATTCAATGCCGAAATGGCGGGTCAGATTGAAGTCGGCAGCTACCCCGATTTTCGCAGAAGGTCTCCACTCCTGGCCCCATCCGTATCTCTGTACGGCAGAAATACCTGCTTCGGGAGCCAATGTCACATTTTGTGCGTACACTCCGCACACGCTTGCCATCAGCAGGCAAGCCAAAACTACTTTTTTCTTCATCACTCTCTAATTTAGAATTTAAAAGTTGCTTTCATATCCTCCTTTCTTTCGGAAAAGAAGAGAACGGCACAAATATATACAATCAATATTGTATTTACATGATGTAAGAGTGATGCTTTGTAGATTTTTGGTGTCTTTTGGAGAAGTTTACACTTAGACATTTACCCAAGACTAATAGCACAAATATAACATAAAGAACATTTCGTAATACTAAATCTCTTTGAACAGTGAAAAGCAGATTATGAATCAATAAGTTACATAATCAGAACCGTACTTTTCATTTTTCTGGGAAGAAAATATACATACAATTAAATACACAAATAAACTCACCGTAGAGGATTTTGTATCTCACACAGTTTCCCTACATTCAGAGGTTCTCACAGCTTCGATACTCCTATGAAGCATACTCCCTCTCCCTGATTTTTCAAATTTTCTCAAGTATTTGTAAAGGGATGCCTGTATATTCGGATATTTTTTCCAGTGGAACCGAATCCTTTTTCATGGCCACTGCAATCTTTATAGCGGAAGGCTGCACACAATCTTGGAACAACAAACTGGAAAGATGCTTTATGGCCTTCTGAAGTCTTTCCCGGTCCCGCTCCCGACCGAGATCCATACCACTGAACGCTGACACTCTGTGATGAAGTATCATATAATAGATTCCACCCACAAGCAATGCTGACACAGCCACAATGTCTGTATCTGAATCAGAAAATAAATCTGCGAATTTCTTGCACAAAGGAAGAGTGTGGAACTCTCTTAACTGAGCGGTACGGCGGCTCGTTTCATTATCCGTAGCAATTTCCCATCTCAACAGCTCCTGCATAATCTTGTTGTCCCACAAAGAATCGAAAAGATTGCATAAAATGTCTTCGTAATACGTTTGGTTATTCTCGCCCGAAGCAGGAACTTTCACCACGTCGCTGAACCAGTAATCAAACGTCTTGACATATTCATCGATGAACGCATCCAAGTCCTTGTATCTCCTGTAAAACTGTACAGGCTCTATTTCTGCCTTCTGCATGATTCCTGTGGTAGTCAAGTGGCTGAATCCATCTTTTTGTATTAAAGCGGTAGCTGCCTCCAAAATCGATTTCTCCACGTCTTCCGCGCTCCTTCTTTTCCTTCGCTTTTCCATTTTATTTCAAGGCATTACTTTATGTACTTCTTCGAATATATTACTTTAACTTTCAAGTTGTAAAAATATTATTTTTATTACATCTTGGCAATTTTCATCCACTTAAAATAATATTTATAGTAGGAAATGCATCAGAATGACATTTTCCAATCCAGTCGGAAACAAAACGGAGGGGCCGTCTCCACGCAATCTGAGACGGCCCCTCTGTATGCTTTATCTCCTTTTAGAATCGGCACTTACAGCAGCGAAGCGATATAAGCCTTCATTTCGGGAACTGCCTTACGGGCTTCCTGATACAGCTTGTACTGTGCCAGCGTGCGCACGTAATTATGCTCGGCATACTTCGTCTGATAGTACGTGTCCCCGTTGAGGTAGTCGGCCAGGAAACGTACGGCCTGCATGTAAGGGAACAGCATCACGGCATAGGGCAGCATCTCGATTTCCAGCGGAGTGAGGAAACTCTTGGCCGATTCGATGTATCCCTTGGCAAAAGACTGGAAGATGTCCATGTTGAAATGAATCTTGTTCAAGTCGGGTTCGTCTTCGGGTGCCGTATTGGCAGCCGAACGCAGGAAATCGCCGAAATCGGAGAACACAAAGCTCGGCATGGTAGTATCGAGGTCGATGACACACAACACGTGGCCGTCTTTGTCGAACAACATGTTCGATACCTTCGTATCGCAGTGGCAGATGCGTTTCGGAAGCTTTCCTTCGCGATACAGACGTTCAGCCGCGCACATCTCGTCGGCATCCTTTTCGATATCGTCCACCAGCGACTGTACCTTTTCCAAACGGCCTGCAGCATTCTGAGCCACAGCCTCACGCAACTGTTTCATGCGGAACTCCATGTTGTGGAAATCGGGGATGGTCTCTCCCAACTTCTCCGGAAGGTCGGCCAGCATGGCTTCAAACTCACCGAACTTCACGCCTACCAGATAAGACGATTCGGGAGTCACCGCTTCCAGGCTCTGTGAATCAGGAATAAACACACACATACGCCAATAATGTTCCCCGTCGAAATAATACGTCTTTCCCCCGACAGCCGGTACGAAACGAAGCACCTTGCGGTCGATGTCCGTCTCATGCGCTTTCTCCAGTTTCTCGCGGATATGGCGAGTCACACAGTCAATATTGTGCTGAAGCAGTTCCACATCCTTGAACACCTGATGATTGATACACTGCAAGATGTAGTCGCATGCCTGCGGGTCTGCAGTCTTGACCTTATAAGTCTGGTTAATCAATCCAGCTGTCAAAGGAATAATTTCTTCAACCTTTCCAACCTCCGGAAATTGTGAAATAATTTCATTAAGTGACTTCATGGTTAATAAATAAGTTAGGTTTTCTATATTACTTAATTAGAATCTGCATTTAATCTTAATAACTTTCAAAATATTCTGATTTATGTCCTCTGCAAATATAGGGAAGTTTTTACGGATAATCGTCATCCGATTGTAATATTTTCTGCAAAATCTTTGCGATTTCATGGAAAGTTTATAGATTTGTGCCCGTTAAAAACTAAACTCTATGAAATCCACAATGAAAACACTTGCAGCCATGCTGGTCTGCTGCCTTATTTCTGCCACACAAATCCATGCAGAAAACATTCAACGCCCGGAAAGCGAGAACTATATAAAAGGTGTAGAAGCGCTCAATGAGGGAGACCCCGAAACGGCCTATACGTACTTGAACGCAGAAATCAACGAACATCCGGACAACGGGTATGCACATTGCTACATGGCACTGATTTGCAACTTCTGCAATGACACCAAACTGGCACTGCAGGCCCTGAATTCGAGTCTGGAACTGATTCCGGAAGCCGATAAAGAATACCGCTCATTTGCTCACTACTCCAGAGGCGTGCTGCTCACAAACCTGAAAATGTGGGATCGTGCCGAAGAAGACTTAAACGAAGCCATCCGCCTGAACCCGCAGGACGTGGAAAATTACAAGTCGCGTGCCCAACTCTATCTGGAAACAACCCGCTACGAAGAGGCATTCAACGACCTGGCACAGGCCCTCAAACTCGATAGCAAGGCGGATGTGAACGACTTGATACTGCAACTGATGGCAGTAGCTCCTACCAACGACCTGATGGAACGCATCACAGCTACTTACCAGCAACTCGATCAAGTTTCAATTCATTAATAAATTAAAAAAAGAACTTTTGTGTTTATCTGCAAGCCGTCTCATCTTTCTGAGGCGGCTTTTTTCATTTGCAGATGAAAAAACTATTTACTATTTTCGCGAAAAATCAAGATTTACTAACATTTTATCAACAAAAGAAGAATGAATCAAACAAAAGGGCATCCAAAAGGACTTTATCTTCTCTTCGTAACGGAGATGTGGGAACGCTTCAGTTACTACGGCATGCGCGCACTGTTCATGCTCTACATGGTACAGGCGTTGCTTTTCGACAAGGAAACGGCTTCACAAGTATATGGCAGCTACACGGGACTGGTGTATCTTACCCCGCTCATCGGCGGCTACATTGCCGACCGCTACTGGGGCAACCGGCGGTCTATCGTGGTGGGGGCGCTGACCATGGCACTCGGACAGTTCCTGCTCTTCCTCAGTGCCTGCTATTTCCATGAGGTGGCGCTGGCCAAGTACCTGATGTTCTGCGGACTGGGCCTGCTGATTCTGGGAAACGGCTTCTTCAAACCGAATATCTCGACCATGGTGGGACGGCTCTACGCACCCGACGACAACCGCAAGGACTCGGCCTTCACCATTTTCTATATGGGTGTGAACGTGGGTTCAACCATTGCCCCGCTGGTGTGCGGACTGGTGGGCAACACGGGGCATCCGGAGGACTTCAAATGGGGATTCCTCTCAGCCTGCATCGGCATGGTGCTGGGTGCCGGGGTGTTCCAGCTCTTCAAGAACAAATACATCTGCGACCCTGACGGAAATCCGGTGGGTACGGCACCCCAGAAAGCCGTCGCTGCCACTCCTGCCGACGGGGATGCACCGAAAAAGACAGGTAGCGGACGTACGGTTCTGATGATTGCCAGCACCTTAATTCTGACCCTTCTTTTCTCAGTCAACTGGGGTGCGGAGGGTGGTTCTCTCTTTGCCGGAGCCGACTGGATTGGCTCGCTGATTTATGCCACGGCCATCGTGATGCCTGTCATCATCATTACTGACCACTCGCTGAGCCGGAATGAGAAGGTGCGCATCGGGGTGATATACATCATCGCCTTCTTCGTCATCTTCTTCTGGGCGGCCTACGAGCAGGCAGGAGCTTCACTCACCTTCTTCGCCGACGAACAGACCGACCGCCACATCGGCAACTGGGAGATGCCGGCCGCCTATTTCCAGTCGTTCAACCCCATCATGATTGTCACGCTGGCCCCGATTTTCGCCGCTGTATGGTCGTTCCTGGGCAAGAGGGGCATCGAACCGAGTTCTCCGCGCAAGCAGGCCATCGGACTGGGATTGCTGGCCTTGGGCTATCTGTTCATCGCGTTTGGCGTGAAGGATGTGGAACCCGGCGTGAAGGTCAGCATGGTATGGCTCACCGGCCTCTACCTGATTCATACCATGGGCGAGCTTTGCCTGGCGCCTATCGGTCTGTCGCTGGTCTACAAGCTCTCACCGGCCCGCTTCTCTTCCCTGCTGATGGGCGTGTGGTACCTCAGTACCTCGGCCGCCAACAAGTTTGCCGGACTGCTGAGCGGTTACTATCCCGAGCACGGAGTGAGCAAGAGTTTCATGGGCTACCCCATCGAGAACCTGTTCGACTTCTTCATGCTTTTTGTCTTCATGAGTGGGGCTGCAGCCGTGATTCTTTTCCTGCTCTCCGGCAAGCTCAAGAAAATGATGGAAGTATAAAACCTTCCTGCACATACCGACAAAAAACGCGGGCCTCTCTACCAAGAAGGTCCGCGTTATCTTTATAATAAGTTCCTATTTGAAAAAGCCGATTACTTCATCAGCTCTGCCAGTTTGGCTTCCAGGTCTTCCCCACGCAGGTCGCGTGCCACGATAGTTCCGTCCTTTGAAACCAGCAACGTAGCCGGGATGGCACGGATGCCATAGAGTCCGGCAGCTTCACACTGCCAACCCTTCAGGTCGGACATCTGCGGCCAAGTGATGTTCAGGTCCTTGATGGCCTTCTTCCAGCTTTCGGCATTGTTGTCCAAAGACACACCTACGATACCGAAACCTTTTGCCTTGTATTTGGCGTAGGCAGCCACTACGTTCGGCATTTCCATGCGGCAAGGTCCGCACCAGCTGGCCCAGAAATCAATCAGTGTATAGTTGTTGGCAGCCACGAAATCCGACAGTTTCACCGGATTGCCTTCCGGCGTATTCAGGGTGAAGTCGATGTATTTCTGTCCCACAGCCGTCTTGGCTACCGTTTCCACATATTCCTTCAGCGATTTCACTTTCTCGTCGTTCTGGAAAGCAACCGGAATCTTTTCTAGCAACGGTTGCACCTTTGCCACTTCGAAAGAAGAACCGAACATGGTCAGCAACTGTACGCCGGCTGCACTGCCAATGTTTTCAGACACCAACTGATAAATACGGTCCATGCCTTCCGTTTCCTTTTTGTCGAGTACCTCCATGATGGAATCACGCTGTGCTTCCGTCAGCAAAGAATCTCCTTTTGCCTTCTGATACATGTCGTTCATTTCCTTGCCGATGCGCTGGTATTCATCCATGAACTTCTGGTAAGTATCATTGTTCGGTGTACCCGATACACGGCTTTCCATCGGGCTCAGGTTCACCTGAATGTTTCCTTTTTCCACAAATACCATGGTAGCCATACGGGTATCAGCCTTCATGTAAGTCACATAACGCGATACGGCTACTGAATCCGGATTTCCCTTGAATTCAAACGTTCCATTCTTCACTACGACAGAATCGAGGGCCTCAAAGCCTTCTGCCGTCTGTTTCTGCAAGAACACGGTGTCGCCATCGGCTGCACCTTCGGCTGTACCTTTGATGGTAAAGCCAGCCTTTTCCTGACAAGCAGCCAAAGACATCAGTCCGGCCGCTGCAAATACTACAATTTTTTTCATCTTGTTATTATTAGGTTTTATTCCGATTTGAAAATAACGGGGCAAAGATAATCGTTTCGAGTAAAATGCACCTACTTTTATAAAAGAAAAAGCAGACAGCAAAGCAGATAAGCACCGCGACACACGTCATCCGGTAATCCGGTATAATCTGTCAGCCCGCTGAATTCCAGCGAAGAGAAGAACAGGGTGATGAAGAGCAACACCACGAAATACGTAGCCCGGCACTTGTAAAGATAGGCCATGCCTTCCACTACATCACGGTCGTTCAGGTAAGAATCGGATGCAAAGCCATACACAATGGCAGGCAAGGCAATCCCCAGCGAACATACGCCCCAAAGTCCGTCGGCCAGCGGGGAATCCGACAAAGTACCGATGGAACTGCGCACCACATTCCACGGTCCGAAGGCAAGCAGGACACAGAATCCCACATAGGCGAGGAAGGTCACCACCGCCAGCCCCAGTGCTCGCTTCTCCTTGCGGGAAAACTTGCGCGCGCCACCCGCCATCCTCCGGCAGGCATTCCCCAACCCGGAATGGACAAACAGTCCCACCCCGAAGAACAGACACACCACCGCCTGAAACACCGGCGAAAGGAGGTAATCGTCGAGAAGGGTACGCAACAGCCACCGCAGCCCTTCGTCGCTCAAAAGGCTGCGTACCCCCTCCCATTCATAGATGCTGCCCGTCCACGACAGCAGGGCCGTGAGCAGAAACAGCAGCAGGAAGCAGGTGGCCGGATGCAGACTGAATTTATTCTTCATCAGGTTCCAGGTTATCAATATCGAGGATACGGAGCTCGAAAGCCCGGGTCACCAGCCGGCAGGCATTCACCCCCGTCCGTTCGTCGGGACGGAACAGGCGGTTCACCAGCTCGTTCTGCCGTTTCTCGATGGACTTCACGCCGAAAGGCATTCCTTTGAGGTTGGTAATCATCTCCTTGGTGTACCCCAATGCCAGGTGACGTAGCAGGCGCTCGTCGTATTCGTCAATGTCATAGTCGATGATGGCCTCCTGCCGACGCTGTTCCACCTCGACTGTCTGCATGAAGCGGGCCACGATTTTTTCCAGTATCGGCTCGTTGAACACCAGCTTCTTGCCGTCCATCACCGCCTGCACGTCGGTCGCCGTCAAGAGTTCACCCGTCTTCAGGATGATGCCCACGGCCCCTGCCCGGAGCGCGTCCACCCACAACTTCTCGTTCAGGATTTCTCCGGTAAAGATAAGCACTTTCAGTTCCGGCCGTTCCCGGCGCAGACGGGCACAGATTTCCACACCGATGGTAGTGGAGCCCCCCAGTCCCAGGTCGAGCAGCACCATGTCGGGTGTACACGTCTCCATCAGTTTCCAGAACTCCTCCTCGGTCATGGCCGTACCAATCACCTCGGCATTCGGTATCTCGTGACGGAAAATCTCTTCCGTCCCCTTCAATTCCAGTTTGACATCTTCTACGATGACCACCTTAAACTTCTCCATATTGTCTTGACTTTATATTTTTCTCATTCGTTATTTCTTGTTTCGTTTCGGCAAGGTAAACCACACGCTGAATCCCTTTCCTCCGTTCCACGGACAGGCATTGATGCGGCAGCCCCTCCGCCCGCCATACTCGTCGTGGTCGCGGATAATCTGCTTGCACACCAGGTATTCCGTGCCCGAGAGATGCGAACCGTCACCCGACGGACACATCCGCTTCTTGTCGGGATAGAACAAGGCATTGAGCACTTCCTGCGGGTAGGTACGGCGCGTGTCGATGAAGTCCACCCGGACAAACCCATCCTCTTCTTTCGCCTCCAGCCGCAACGTACCCGACACCTCCTCGCGCACCGCCTCGTCCATCAGGTTCTCCAGCAGGAAAAGCAACAGCACCCGGTCGCCCGTCACCCACAACGGAGGCACCTCAGCTTGCCATTCCAACGTAAAGTTCCGCTTGCGCATCACCTTCTTCAGGTATCTTCCGGCTCCTTCGGCCAGCTCCTTCACGCTCACCTCCGTACGGCGGAATGTCACTTCCTCCAGCTGACGCGAGGCACACGAGCTGAGCAGGGTAAATATATCCTTGTAGTATCCGACCAGCTCCGACATATTGTTCAGCAGCTCCTTCCGCTGCGCTGCCGTGACGTCACCACTCAGGCGGTCGGCCACCTGCTTGATGCGGCTCGGATAGTAAATCGTTTCATGCTTGATGGTAGACAGACAGTTGTCGAGCACCATGTTCTGCACGTGCAACTGGTTTTCCTCGAAGAGGGAGCGGCGGGCCTCATCCTGTGCCAGCTCGATGTCGTGGAACTTCCGGTTGACCCGTACCACCACATTATACAACACCACTGCCAGGTAGTTGCACACCATCTCCACCAGCAGACGGTCTTCCTCGCGGCTGTAGGCACGGGCCAGCTTCAAGGCCAGTGCCCCCACACAATGCTTCTCGCCTCCGGTCTCCACCCACAACGGCAAGAAACTCCATTTTGTGGTCCCGGCCCACTGCGTCTGCCCCGAATCGTAGCACCGCTGCAAGCGTTCGTGCAACTCCTCGTCGCCTTCTTCTGCCGCAAAGCAAGCTGTTTTCAGGCGACAAGCCTCCTCATCGAATACCGCCAGCGCCATGTTCTCCAGGAGAAGCATTTCGTTCAATTCGTTGAACATGCTGCGGACCATCTTCTCCAGCACCTCATCGCCCAGCATCTCCGTGCCCGAAGCTGCCGAGAAAATAGTGCGGTTCACCACAAACACCTGTTCCATGTTGTAGCGGTAATGCAACCGGTGGCGCAGGTAGAGCGCGTAATACGCAATCAGACAGCCGCACACCAGCAGCACGAACAGCGACAAGGCAATCCGCTTGTTGCTGGCCGAGCGCTGCATCTGCAAGCAATACTCCTCGAGCGAGTTGTCCTTGCTCAGCCGCTTGTAGAGCGACGCATAAGCTGCATTGTTATAGCGGTACTTCCGGAAATCCTTCACGGCCAATGAAGCCACCGCCGCCTCGTTGCGCACGTCGAGCAAGATAAAATAATCCGTATCGAACGACTGAGCCAGCCAGTCGAGTTCCGCCCCGTCGCCTTCCCCTTCCAGTCGGAGCAACGGCCCGTTCTTTCCCGAATAGCGGAGATAATGGGCATTCATGTAATACAACACACTGTCGGCCAGCAGCAGCGCCGTGGCATGGTCGCCCTGCACGTTGCACTCATACACCCAGTTGGCATAGTCGTTGGCAATGGCCAGCAGACTGTCGTAAGGCGCCACCTTCCCGCTGTCGGGCACAGGCTCCACCGGTTTCTGACCGGAAGAGCAGGCCACACCTGTCAGCAGACAGAAGCCCAGCCACAACAGGCCCGCCATCCGCCGCGCCCCCTTCGGCAAGCGGAACGAGAAACGGCTGCCCTTTCCCAGCGTACTCTGTATGTCGAACCGGCAGACGGCGAACACACTGTTCGTCTTCCGGTATTTCTCGATGATTCCCTTGCAGTTCATCAGTCCGAAGCCATGTCCCTTCTGTCGCTGAAGTTCCGCCGCATCGGCCGCCGTCTCCATGCCGATGGCCCCCGAATCGTACACCTTCTCGCCCAGGATACGCGAACGGTCCTTCTCCGAAAGCCCCGGTCCGTTGTCCTCCACCGCAATCTCCACGTAATCGGACGTTTCTTCGGCAGACAGGCTCACCCGCCCCCCTTCCTGCGTGTACTTGCGGGCATTCTCTACCAGCGTATTGATCATGAAGAGAGTCAGAGCCTTGTCGGCCTTCACGCAAGCCGTGGTCTCGCCCACCGTGAGCGTCTGTTTCTTCAGCTCAAACGAACGGCGTCCCTTGGCGAGGATGGCAAACAACTCCTTCAGGTCGAAATTCTCGATGTGAAGGCTCAGCGTGCCCTGCCGCATCTTGACCCACAAAGCCAGTATGTCGTTGTATTCATTGATTTTTGTCACCAGTTCGTCGATGTACACCAGTTTGCCGCGGCGCACCGCCTCCTCACTGTCCGATGGCAAAACCTGAAGCTTGCGTACCTCGTTCACCATTCGGTCTATATAGGGCACAATCCCCGTCACGATAGACAGGCACGCCTTCTTCACCTCGTTCTGGCGCTTGTTCTCCATGAGATGCTGTTCGTGGATATACTGTTCCTTCTCCAGCCGCTTCTGCTCCTCATCGAGCGATACCAGGTTCATGCCATGCTCCAGTGTCCAGGCCAGGTAAGGCAACAACAGCCGGATGAGAGCCTGCTCCTCCTTGCGAACAGGAGCCGACAGCCACAACCACAACCGTCCCACCGTGACCGACTTGCCCGGCGATTGGAGCTCGAATACCTGCGGAATCCCTTCACCCGAAACAGACGGAGCGTCCTCCGCCTCTCCTTCCTCACAGAAAGTGATGCACACATCGCGCACTCCAAACAGTGCCTTCAGTTCCGGTTTCATGACCTCGACCACCGCATCGGCCACTTCCTCCCGGCTTGTAGCCGATGCAGGCACCGCCCCCGTCATCTGTTGACAGAGTCCCAGCACGCGCTTCAGTTCCGTGAGATACACGGTGTTCTTTTTCCGCCACGTACGGTTCAGCCAGACAAACAAGACCACCAGCACCAAAAAGCCTGCGGCCACCAGCCACAAGAGCACATTCAGCTGGCCCGTCTCCTTTTCCAGCGCCGCATAACGGCTCTCCAGTTCCTTGTCCTGCCGTGTATAATCCAAAATATCCAGGTACACGTTGCGGTTGTAGTCCGACTCTGCCTTGCAGCCCATGGCCGAATACGTGCGGCTCAGCTGTTCCCGCAGACGGGCAATCCATTCGGGTACGGTATGAATACCCTCGTCGTTAATCCACTTCAATTCGATGGAAGCCGTTCCTCCCGGCTGATACGCCTGCAGCCGGTCGAGCGAATCCGTGCAATGATAATATTTCTCGTGATGCAAGTTGACATAGTTCAACGCCTTCTTCAGGTTGACCAGCGCCTTTTCCGGCTGTCCGCTATAATTGTAGAAAGTGGCCAGCGTGCGATACGTCCCCGAAATCTGGTACCAGTCGCCGTAACGCTTGAACAGTCCCAACGCCTCCCGGGCAAACACCAGTGGCAGACTGTCCACCGGCAGGCTCTCCGGATTGACCAGCCGCAGCAGCCCCGCCCGCTTCTCGCTCAGCAGTTCCCGGTTGCTGCGGAACACCAGCAGTTCCGCCATGGCCTGTAAGGCATTGGCCTCGAAATAAATATACCCCCGGGCCTGCGCCACCTGCAAGCATTGCACCAGGTAGCCAAACTCCCCAAGTGTCACTTCCTCGCGCGTGGGCGCCTCATACATGCCGCCCGACCCCCGCATATATACATAATACAGCCACTGAGCCGTATCCCCCTTCAAGGTTTCTTCGGGTATCGCGTTGATGGCCTCCAAGGACTCCTTGTCCTGCTGCAGATAATAATAATAAATTCCTGACACGATGTAGAACTCCGAGATGGCATAGTTCAGCCGTCCCTCCAGACCATTTTTCTCGAGCGAAGAACGGTCCTCGTCGATGCGCCGCAGACGCTGCATCGCACTGTTGTGATAATCATAGAACTCCTTGTTCATAGAAGTGCGCTGGCAGATTTTCATCATCCCCACATCCGCCACCAGACGTTCAATCTCGTTGTTGCTGGCTTCCGATGCCTTTTGGAACAGACGAGCCGCATGCTCGAAGTCCATCCGCATAAACGCACAGAAACCCATGTGGTTCAGCGCTTCTGCCCGTCCTGACGCATATCCGTCGGACAATTTCAGGGCCTCCGTTGCAGCACGGGATGAAAGAGACAAATCCTTGTAGCGGGCCTCATACGCCACCCGGTTCAGTGAATCCACCTGCGCGTCCACACGGTTGCGCAACGGCCTTCCACACGAAGTACACAGCATGCATCCCACGATCCATGCCACGATCCACCATTCTATCTTCCGAAATTCCTTCATACCCCTACGTACAAGTCCACACAAATGTACGAAGTTCCCCGTGAATAACCCCAGCGCCTTGTGATAAAAAAACAAAAGAGAGATTACAGTATTCGTTACAATTACTGCAATCTCTCTCCCTCAGACATACGAGTCCGTCTTGAAACTATTTATTTTTTTGATTCTTCCAGAGATACCTTTCTAAATTCTTTCAAAACTTTTTCCAACTCCAAGGATGCCTTGCGGGCACGAGTTCCTGCTGCTTTATTTCCTTTTTCAGCCTGCAATTCAGCATCGGCAACCAAAGCGGCATTCAATTCTTTGATTTTTGCAATTAATTCGTTCATAATTCTGACTAAAATTTTAATTAAACGTATTCAAAGTAAATACAAATACCTCAATCTGATACTCTTACAGCCTCTTTTTTTTGCATCTTTTAAGAGAAAAAAACGACACTTTGTGCATTTACCTCCACTTCACTTCCAACCGAAGGATACGATGCGTGTCAGAAGTCACTCTGAAGCGGTTGTCCACCCGTTCATTTACCAACCAGACGATGCGATTTCCGTCGCACACCACCAGCTGACGGTCTTTTTCAAAGCGCGAAACCTTTTTGTCGCGCAAGTAATTACGCACAGACTTGAAACCTTTCATTCCGAAAGGAACGAAACGGTCGCCCGACTGCCACCGCCGCAAAATCAGCTGTCCTTCCACGGCATCCGCATCCACGTATGCCACCGTATTCGTGAGAGGCACCACAAACGGCGGTTCCACTTCCATCACTTCCTGAACCAGTTGCGGCGTGAGTTCCTCTTCCTTCAGCGGACGCCTGACAAGCCGGTCGCGATCCACCAGAAGGGTCCATTCCCGGCTGTGAAACATTCTTCCCGACTCACCATGCAAGGCACGAAACACATCGCCCACCTGTGCCGCATTGAATCCCAACGGATGCAAGATTTCGAACAGCAGGTTCTGCGCGCCCGGTTCCCGGCACAACGCCGGAATATCCACCGTTTCCCCGTCGGGTATCACCCGCTCCATGGCCTCCCGTATGGTAGCATGATACACCTCCGCCACATCCGACAACCTGCGTGCCGTTTCGGCAATCGTCTCACTCACCGACGGATTGATGGTCTCGAGCATCGGAATCACGTGCAGACGGAGCTTGTTGCGCACAAATTCATCCTGCAGGTTCGTACTGTCTGTCACATACGCCTGCCCCAGGGAAGCAAGATACTCCAGAATTTCCACACGGCTCACGCACAGCAGCGGACGCACCACCTCGCCATTCACCGGACGGATGCCCTGCAGGCCGTTGATGCCCGTTCCTCTCACCAGATTCAGGAGAAATGTCTCCACGCTGTCATCGCGGTGATGTGCCACAGCCACCACCCTGGCCCCGCACTCGCAGCGCAATTGTCCAAACCAGCCATAACGCAGTTCGCGTGCCGCCATCTCCACCGATACTCCGTGCGAAGCCGCATATTCGCTTGTGTCGAAATGAATGACGTGCAAAGGCACATCCAGCCGTGCAGCCAACTCCCGCACAAACTGCTCATCGCGTAGCGATTCTTCTCCGCGAAGATGAAAATTACAATGAGCCGCCTCGCAGACATACCCCAGCCGGAGCAGCACACGCAGCAAAGCCACGGAATCGGCTCCACCGCTCAAGGCCACCAGCACCTTGTCGCCAGGCTGCAACAAGTGCTTCTCTTCTATATACTGACTGACTCTTCGGATAAACATACTGCAAACTTAGGGATAAAAAATGAAAAAAGGCCGCACAAAACGCGTAATTTAAAAACAGTCTAAATAACTTGCGGGATAGGAAGCAATGCTGTATCTTTGCAAATGAAATACAAATGATACAAACAACATGAAACTCTCGGAATTGAAAACAGGTGAGAAAGGTGTCATTATCAAGGTCCTCGGACACGGAGGATTCCGGCGCCGCATCATCGAAATGGGGTTCATCAAGGGAAAAACCGTGGAAGTGGTGCTCAACGCCCCGCTCAAGGACCCCATCAAATATAAAATCATGGGATATGAAGTCTCCCTCCGCCGGCAGGAAGCCGACATGATTGAAATTGTCAGCGAAGAGGAAGCACGGCACACGATGGAGACCGACACCTACCATGAGCCCATCTCACAAGGCATCCCCGTGAGCGACGAGGTGATGCGCAACATCGCACAAGGGAAACGACGCACCATCAACGTGGCGCTGGTGGGCAACCCCAACTGCGGAAAGACCTCGCTCTTCAACGTGGCCTCGGGCGGACACGAGCACGTGGGCAACTACAGCGGCGTGACCGTGGATGCGAAGGAAGGCTTCTTCGACTTCCAGGGCTATCACTTCCGCTTGGTAGACTTGCCGGGTACGTATTCCCTCTCGGCCTACAGCCCGGAAGAGCTCTACGTGCGCAAGCACATCATCGAAGAGACCCCGGATGTGATTATCAACGTGGTGGATGCGGGCAACCTGGAGCGTAACCTCTACCTCACCACCCAGCTCATCGACATGAACGTGCGCATGGTCATCGCCCTCAACATGTACGATGCCCTGCAGCACAGCGGCAACAAGCTGAACTACCACAAGCTGAGCGAACTGCTGGGCGTGCCCATCGTGCCGACCATCAGCCGCACGGGCGAAGGCATCGACAACCTGTTCCATGTGATTATCGGCCTGTATGAAGGTATCGACTTCATGGGACAGAAAGACGAAATCAAGAACGAAATCCTCCGCGAGTTCCGCGAATGGCACGATGCCTACGTGCCCGACCACAAATACAAAGGAGCGGAAGACAACTTCACGGCCAAAGGTTTCATCCGCCACATCCACATCAACCACGGACCGGAAATCGAACGGAGCATCGACGCCGTGAAGAAGGAAATCAGCAAGAACGAGAACATCCGCCACAAATACTCCACCCGTTTCCTGGCCATCAAGCTGCTGGAGAACGACAAGGACATCGAGACGCGCGTCATCGCCCCGCTGCCCAACGGCAAGGAGATTCTGGCGGCCCGCGACAAGGAGGCGGAGCGTCTGCGCCAGCTGGGCAACGACGACACCGAACAGTGCATTGCCGATGCCAAATATGGTTTCATCTCGGGTGCCCTGAAGGAGACCTTCACGCAGACCAACCACGACACGGAGACCTTTACGCGGGTGGTGGACAGCATCGTGACCAACCGTTTCTGGGGCTACCCTATCTTCTTCATCTTCCTGTACATCATGTTCGAGGGTACCTTCGTGCTGGGTGAATACCCGCAGCGTCTCATCGAATGGATGGTCGGCCTCATCGGACAAGGAGCCGAGAAATTCCTCAGTCCGGGCCCGCTGAAAGACATGATTGTGGACGGTATCATCGGCGGTGTGGGAGGCGTCATCGTGTTCCTGCCCAACATCCTGTTGCTCTACTTCTTCATTTCGTTCATGGAAGATTCCGGCTACATGGCCCGTGCCGCCTTCATCATGGATAAAATCATGCACAAGATGGGACTCCACGGCAAGTCGTTCATCCCCCTCATCATGGGCTTCGGCTGCAACGTGCCGGCCATCATGACGTCGCGCATCATCGAAAGCCGCAAGGCCCGGCTGGTCACCATGCTGGTGAACCCGCTCATGTCGTGCAGTGCCCGCCTGCCCATCTACCTGGTACTGATTGGGGCCTTCTTCCCGGGCAAGGCCAGCCTCATCCTGCTGTCCATCTACGCCATCGGCATCCTGCTGGCCGTACTCATGGCCCGCATCTTCACCAAGTTCCTGGTGAAAGGTGACGACACGCCCTTCGTGATGGAACTCCCGCCCTACCGCATGCCGACGGCCAAGGTCGTGCTGCGCCACACGTGGGAGAAAGGAAAACAATACCTCAAGAAGATGGGCGGCATCATCATGGTGGCTTCCATCATCATCTGGTTCCTAGGCTACTACCCGAACCACGATGCCTACGCCACACAAGCCGAACAGCAGGAGAACTCCTACATCGGGCAGCTGGGAAAGGCCATCGAACCGGTCATCGAACCGTTGGGATTCGACTGGAAGATGGGTATCGGCATCCTGTCGGGTGTAGGCGCCAAGGAACTGGTGGTCAGCACACTGGGAGTTCTCTATACAAATGACGACGACATCGACTCAGTGAACCTCTCCGAACGGATTCCCATCACGCCGCTCGTGGCCTACTGCTACATGCTGTTCGTGCTGATTTATTTCCCGTGTATCGCTACCCTGGCTGCTATCCGGCAAGAGTCGGGAAGCTGGAAATGGGCTGTCTTTGCCGCGACCTATACCACCATACTGGCTTGGATTATTGCCTTTGCGGTACACCAGATAGGAAGTTTGTTCATTTAAAACCCTTACCATTATGAGTATGCAAGATCTTTTCGTATATATCATCGTAGCCGGCTGTGTACTTTGGGCCGGCAGACGCTTTCTCCGTCAGGTCATCCGGCGGAAAGGACACGCAGGCGGATGCGGATGCAGCGGGTGTAGCGGATGCAGTGGGTGTCCTTCCCGGAGAGAGTGAAAAGTGCAGACTTGTGAAGAGATAAGTAGTGTTTCTGACGAGTTTTGTTACCTTGTAAAAAACGTCTAAGCGTTTTCTTCGAAACGCCTAAGCGTTTGAAGTAAAACGCCTTTACGTTTCAGGCAAAACGCTTCGACGTTTTGATTCGAACGCTTAGACGTTTTAGTTTGAACGCTTAGACGTTTTCTAGTTAACTTAGGCGGTGTGTCTCTGATATATCAAAAGCCTCACAAATGTTCCAGCAAGGACATACTCTGTTTTTTGCTGTATCCCTATCTTTGAATCAAAGAATGAATTTTGCCGCTATGACAAAATCGATTGCTTCATATAATCCAATGATAACGAATACGAAAAAGGGCGCACTTCATTTTGAACTGCACCCCTTATAGACAAAGTTACCTAGGATAACCGCACTGTCACCCTCAAGCAGCTATCAACTGTATGTCCTCATAAGTATATTGTGACTTAATGCTGCCATCGGAAGAATAAATAAGGATAGTCACATCATACACACCTCCGACAGTCAAATCTGGAGTAATATTAAACTGAATGATAAACGACTGTGTAATGGCTCCGGTTACAGGCAGCTCATCCAGACTAATTTCAAATGCTCCTGTAGTCTCAATTATTTGTCCACCTGTATAGGTTGAGAACAACGTCGGGTCTTCTTTGACATACCAGTTTTGCCATCCATGAGGATCTCCATACAGATTCAGTCCACTATATACTGTATAAATCACTCCCTTTGAAGAATCCCAATTATAGTCCCCAGAATCCTTGTTAACGGTTAAGACAGACCATGGTGCATTACCACCCGGCTGATTAGGTTCGTCTGTGAAATATACGTAAAAACGGTTGGCACCTTCACGGAAAGTAAAATTCTCATCGGCATAGTGCAACATAATACCCCCACATTCTCCACCTGCATTGGTATAGCCCTGAGCTTTTTGTTTCAAATCGGCCATATCTGCAGGAACGTGAGTCATACTCTCTCCATAATGCTGTGTCCGACGTACGCCTGAACTACAATTCAGATACTCCGACAGAGTAACCGCATCGGTAATGTTCAATGCTCCATTAATGTATCGATGGTCAATACCTACACAACCGAACTTCACATCCATTGTCTGCGAAAGTTTATCTGACCATCTGATAATTTCTTCAGCCACTTTGTTAGCCTCCTCACTCATACTGCCTGAATTGTCAACTAAGAAGATAATATCCGCCTTCGCTTTGGAAACCGGAGAGTTGGAACGTGAACGAGTAGCCACTTCCTCCCCATTAATCACCTTGATTCCCTTTTGTTTTCCATTGATTTCCACCCATACATTCTGCTTTTCATCGCCCGTGCCATACAATTCAAGCCATTCACCTGTATTGGTTCGAATGCCTGCCAAATTAAAACGGCCAACTCTAGAATTGTTGGGATCAATTGAAAGTGCAGAAATACTGGTAGGCATCGTAAATGTTTCTTCTCCAGCCAGAATCGTAGGAGGAGTGCCCGCCTGTACATCTGTCGGAATTCCAGTCGGTTCACCAGCCGTTAACTCAATGGTTTCTCCATTGATCACAAGGGTCAGAATACCAGAAGTTGGGTCATAGCTTACATCTCCAAACCAAGAATCTCCATCTTCTCCAAGGGCTTTTACAGGATTTCCTCCTTCATCCAGCACCTCTGTGAAAGTCAGTCCATTATCATAACTTATCATCCAATAACCAGTCGTTCCAACCTTTAATTGCGGAGTGACTGCATCGTTTCCGGTAACTGGTATTTTATTCCCGTCTGCATCAGTCAGCCAAGACTGGACTCCATCGATTGTCTGTGTCCAATAATACTTGCCATCGGTATCTTTATCAAATCCAATGACAGGAGCATCTTTTCCAGCCGCCCCATTCGTGATAGAAGCAGTCGTGCCATCACTAAATGCAATCGTATAACCATCCTCGGTTTCAGTCACACTTGTCACATACACATTACCTTCCAACGCATTAACTATCGCCCCCATTGAAGTGATATTCGTATTCATCTGCGTCAGTTGATTTTCAATGTTTGTCAAACGGTCATCCAAAGAATTTACCTTATCCCACAATTCTCCGTCATCGTACTTACAAGATACAGCCCCGATTATCACCAGCAGCCATAAGAATAATGATTTTAGCTTCATAATTATAGTTTTTTCATGAGTAATATTTATCTTAAAAGTAGTAAAAGCCTCATAAAAAAACATTTGTCATAATCTCAAACTATAACTATCATCCCGTAGTTATAGATTAAAGTGTAGGATTTTGAACCTATTCTGTAAATATTTCCAAACAATGAATTCTATTTTTCCATGAATCCAAAGAATATAGGACCTATATTTTGTATCTGCCCACTCTAACCTTCAATGTATCTTCCAACAAAAATCAAATCATCATTCTCGTCGGGGCTAAATAATATGGCACAATATTCATAGCATAATTTCTCAGGCTTTTTATTCAATACAAGCTATCGTTACGTCATCAAATTCATCCATATACTCAATGAGACGCTCATTATGGTTGCCACGTTTTACCTTTATTTCCATATTTGCTTCATAAATCTCACCGTGGGAGGTATGCCGTTCACGCAGTTCGTAAGAGTAAAGTTCGATGCAGTCATCCTTTATCCGGTCTACCACCCGTTTCACACTTTCCTTTGTAGAAGCGGTGAAAGTGAGTTGTACCGTAGTTGTACCGAAAGTAGGAATAAATGAATTCATCACTTCAAGTCCGAAAAGCACCATCACCGTGACAATGATGGCCACCACATACATCCCAGTTCCACATGCCAGTCCGATGGCAGCAGTCACCCATAATCCGGCCGCCGTAGTAAGGCCACGCACCACATTCTTTTGAAAAATAATAGTCCCGGCTCCGAGAAAACCTATTCCGGATACCACTTGTGCCGCCACCCGTGATGAATCTTTCAAATCAACGCCAAACCCGTACTTGTGACACGATGCAAAAAAGAGCACTTCCCAATGCCACAAGAAAATGTGTACGAAAGCCGGCTTCTTTTGAACGGTATTCCCGTTCTATTCCAATGACCCCTCCCAGCAAAAGAGCCACAAAGAGCCTGAGGGTTATTTCTAAAATCATATTCATTCTCAATCAGTTTTTTTATCATCTTAATTCACCTCTTTATGCCGCCTCGCAATGTCACATAGCTATCGGGCAGCCGGCTGTTCAAACTTGTGTCTTCAACCTGCTGCCGATGGCTTTCATGAAACTGAGAACCTCCACGAAGTAAGAATAGGCAATACTTATTTTATTGGGAGCAATAAATGGTGGTTATCCCTTTCGGACAATGCCCTGGGTGATACGGTCTAAGATGACAGCCAATATCACGAGGGCAATGCCCCCTTCAAAACCAAGTCCGATTTTCATTTGTGTGATGCCCTCCAATACCACCTCACCCAATCCACCAGTCGAAATCATAGCAGACACCACTACCATGGAAAGGGACATCATGACAGCCTGATTGATGCCAGTCAACATAGTGGGGAAGGCCAAAGGCAACTGCACCTTGAAAAATAATTGCCGAGGAGTGGCGCCGAACGCCCGAGCTGCCTCTACGACATGCCCGGGCACCTGCCGCATTCCCAATCCCGTAAAGCGTATCACCGGAAACATGGCAAAGACAATGGTGGCAAGGACGCCAGGAACCGTACCCAACCCGAAAAACAGCACCGCAGGAATCAGAAAAACAAAAACGGGCATAGTCCGCATACAGTCCAAAACAGGACGGAATATCCGGTTACAGCGTTCATTTTTCTCTGTCCAGATGCCGAGCGGGACCCCAATCAGCAACGCCGCAAATGTGGAGAAGAGCACCAGAGCAAGCGTTTGCATGGTTTCTTTCCAGAATCCCATGCCCCATACGAGCAATAATCCAAAAAGAGTGAAAAGCCCCATGCCTTTACCCGATTTCCACCAAGCCAATAAAGCAGTCAGTGAAATAAACACATAAAACGGGATGGCATACAATACCAGCTGGAAGCTGTCGATGACGCCTTCTACGTATACGTTCCACACATCAAAAAATCCTGCACCCTTCTCAGCCAGCCATTCAATGGCTACTTCTATATAATGTCCTATGTTTATCATTGCAACTGTTGTTTTCTGTTTATAAATCAATCTATGACCGAGGTAATACCTTTTGCCTTCGTCACACGCGACTTCACAAAATTCCGGACATAGTCATTGGCGGGTTTCGTCAAAATTTCCTCCGACGTACCAATCTGCAGAATTTCACCGTCACGCATGATGGCTATACGGTCTCCCAACCTGATGGCCTCTTCCCAATCATGGGTAACAAATACAATCGTCTTCTTCTTTTCTGATTGCAAAGCCAACAGTTCGTTCTGCATCTGAATACGACTCAATGAATCAAGAGCCGAGAAAGCCTCATCCATGAGTAAGATTTCGGGATTGTTCGCCAAAGCACGTGCCAAACCCACACGTTGCTTCATGGCTTCCGAAAGTTCATTTATCATCTGATTTTCACATCCGGCAAGTCCTACGGTCCGCATACTTTCCAACGCCTTCTGCTCACGTACCTTTTTCCTGACACCTTGCAGCTCAAGCCCGAAAGCAATGTTCTGCCACACGGTGCGGTGAGGCAACAATCCGAACTGTTGGAACACCATAGCCAGTTTTTTACGACGGACAGTACGTAATTCATCGTCTGTCATGGTAACGATATTGCTGCCATTGACTACAATTGCTCCAAGAATAGGTTTATCAAGTCGGTTGATACAACGTAACAGACTGGACTTTCCACTTCCACTCAACCCCATAATGACAAAAATCTCACCTTCATTGATGGCAAAATTGGCACCATTTACAGCGATAATACACCCTGTTTCTTTCTTGATTTCCCATTTACTCTTCCCTTTCATCAACATCTTGAACGCTTTATTCCGTTCACGACCAAAAATAAGGTAGAGCTTGATTATTTCTATTTTCTTTTTCTCATTCATAAAATAAACCTCCCTTTCATTTGTTCATATTTTTCTCCAGTTAAACACAAAAGCGATTTGAATGCCTGTCTGCCAAACACACAGGCACGTAACAATTTTATTGCCATTCTCTAGGAACAACAATCATTTATTTTTTTATTGTTTCAGGAAACAACTGCAATAGGGGGAATGACAATAAGTCTGAATCTCATGAAATAAATGGTCAACAAAGAATTATCCAGACGATTCTGCCCTCTAAAGACTTTTTTCGCGATGTTTCGCAAAGATAATAAAAATATCTGATTAAACAAATTCCATCGGCCGACAATGACAAATCTTCCAATCCCCATACATAGCATGGATAATTCGCTAAAAATCAATAATAATAATCAGAAGGCCAGAAACAGAAGCAATTTATTCTTTTTTCCTTTTCCCCAAGTAAAGGTCGTCAATTTCTATTGGACAATCAAGTAAAAGACATATTTCAGAATCTTTTTTAGATTTCCCAGAAAGGACCTGAATTTGCTCATAACTGCATCTGTTTTTATATCCTTCGTTACAATCGTTACACAATCTCACAAAGGAAATGTCATTAATTGAATTATGAGCAGAAAGAATTAAGACAACAGCTGAAAAATCAGCGAGTTAGCATGAAAATCGTTACAATAATCAGACGTCGGTTTTTCTGTAACGATTTAGTAACGGAACTTTGTCCGAAGTGGGCTGTTTGATGTCCTTGGATTGGTACTTACAGGACATAAAAAAAGTCCACAATTCATTGGAATTGTGGACTTTGTCACTTTCAGACTCTCAGTTGTCCTTGAGTCTCAGCGGTGCGTACGGGACTCGAACCCGTGACCCCATGCGTGACAGGCATGTATTCTAACCAACTGAACTAACGCACCATTAAGTTTTTCTTTCGTTGCTTTCTCTCTCGATTGCGGTTGCAAAGGTAGTACAATTTTTTGAACCTGCAATAGCTTCATGAAAAAAAATTCAGCAGAAGTCTCACAGACGAAAGATGAAAAATAAGAAAAAGAGGGCCATCCCACTCCATCTTGTCAGAAAAAGAAAGTAAGCGACAAACTTTTCGTTGCGTTTATTAGGAGATTGATTATAATTCGTTACTTTTGCAAAAACAATTTTTCTACAAAAAAAATAGTACAGAATGAAAATCGCCATCATAAAATACAATGCCGGCAACCTTTTCTCGGTAGACTGTGCCCTGAAGCGGTTGGGCGTGGAACCCATCATCACCCACGACAAGGAAACACTGCTCAGTGCCGACAAGGTCATCTTTCCGGGAGTGGGCGAAGCACGCACCACCATGGATTACTTGAAGGGATGTGGACTGGACCAGCTCATCAAGGACCTCAAGCAACCGGTGTTAGGTATCTGCCTGGGCATGCAGCTGCTCTGCCGCCATTCCGAGGAAGGAGACGTCGACTGTCTGGGCATCTTCGACGCGGAAGTGAAGAAATTCCAGCCAACCCATCCAGAGGACAAAGTGCCCCACATGGGATGGAACACGCTTTCGCATCTCCGCAGCCCGCTGTTCCAGGGACTCAAGGAGGAAGAATTCGTGTATTTCGTCCATAGTTTCTATGTGCCGGTCAACGAGTTTACAGCGGCTACTACGGAATATATCACTCCGTTCAGTGCGGCACTGCACAAGGACAACTTCTATGCCACCCAGTTCCACCCGGAAAAGAGCGGCAAGGTGGGCGAATGTATCCTGCGCAACTTTCTGAATCTTTAATCTTTCACTCAATTTGCATAAGAACATCCTATGATAGAACTTATTCCTGCCATCGATGTCATCGACGGCAAATGCGTACGACTTTCACAAGGAGACTACCAGTCGAAAAAGGTGTACAACGAGAACCCGGTGGAAGTGGCCAAGATGTTTGAGGCACACGGTATCCGTCGGCTACACGTGGTGGACCTGGACGGAGCGGCTTCCAAACACATCGTGAATTACAAGGTACTGGAGGCATTGGCCGGACAGACCTCACTGACCATCGACTTCGGCGGAGGCATCAAAAGTGACGAAGACCTGCACATCGCTTTCGAGAGCGGGGCGCAGATGGTTACCTTGGGCAGTATCGCCGTGAAGGAACCACATACGTTCGGCCAATGGATGGAGACCTATGGTAGCGAACGGATTATCCTGGGAGCGGATGCCAAGGATGGAAAAATCGCCGTGAACGGCTGGCTGGAATGCAGCCGGATGGAACTGATGCCGTTCCTCGACGAATACATCAAGAAAGGGGTCACGAAAGTGCTCTGTACGGACATCTCCCGCGACGGCATGCTCAACGGACCGTCCATCGACTTGTACAAGGAAATTATCCAGGCTCATCCCGACCTGCACCTGATTGCCAGCGGAGGTATCAGCGGCATGAAGGACATTGAAGCGCTGGAAGAGGCCGGCATCCCGGCGGTGGTATTCGGAAAGGCTTTTTACGAGGGACGCATCACCCTGAACGACTTGAAGGCTTTCCTTCCTTAAAACTTATTCAAGAAACAAAACTATGTTAGCAAAGAGAATCATACCTTGTCTGGACATCAAGGACGGACAGACAGTAAAGGGAACCAACTTCGTCAACCTGCGGCAGGCCGGCGACCCGGTGGAACTGGGAAAGGCGTACAGCGAACAAGGGGCAGACGAACTGGTATACCTGGACATTACGGCCAGCCATGAAGGGCGGAAAACATTTACGGAACTGGTGAAACGCATCTCGGCAGAAATCAATATCCCGTTTACGGTGGGAGGCGGCATCCATGAACTGAGCGACGTGGAACGGCTTCTGAACGCCGGAGCGGACAAGGTGTCCATCAACTCCTCTGCCCTCCGCAACCCGCAGCTCATTGATGACATTGCTCTCCATTTCGGCTCACAGGTATGCGTGGTGGCCATCGATGCGCGCCAGACTCCGCAGGGCTGGAAATGTTACCTCAACGGGGGACGGCTGAAGACCGACCGGTTCCTGATGGAATGGGCGGAAGAGGCCAACCGCCGGGGCGCAGGAGAAATCCTGTTCACGAGCATGGACCACGACGGGGTGAAGGAAGGCTATGCCAATGAGGCACTGGCTGAACTGGCCGACAGACTGACCATCCCGGTCATCGCTTCGGGAGGTGCCGGTAAAAAAGAACACTTCCGCGATGCATTTACGCTGGGAAAAGCCAACGCGGCGCTCGCAGCCAGCGTTTTTCACTTCGGAGAGATACGGATTCCCGAATTAAAAGATTACCTTTGCAAAGAAGGCGTTACCGTGCGCAGATAAAAACACTCATTATATATAAAAATAAAGAATTATGGAACTGGATTTCGAGAAAATGAATGGCCTGATTCCGGCCATCATCCAAGATAACTACACACAGAAAGTGTTGATGCTGGGCTTCATGAACAAGGAAGCCTACGAAAAGACCGTGGAAACGGGAAAGGTGACTTTCTTCAGCCGTACGAAAAACCGTCTGTGGACCAAGGGCGAACAGAGCGGCAACTTCCTGCACGTGGTATCCATTAAGGCAGACTGCGACAACGACACCCTGCTCATCATGGTACACCCGGACGGCCCTGTCTGCCACACCGGCACCGACACTTGCTGGGGGGAAAAGAACGAACAGGACATCATGTTCCTGAAAGAGCTGCAGGATTTCATCGACCGACGCCGCCAGGAGATGCCGGAAAAATCCTACACGACCAGCCTGTTCAATTCAGGCGTCAACAAGATGGCGCAGAAAGTGGGCGAAGAGGCAGTGGAAACAGTCATCGAGGCCTGCAACGGTACCGACGAACGGTTGATTTACGAAGGAGCCGACCTGCTGTACCACCTGATTGTATTGCTCACCTACAAAGGCTACCGCATTGAAGACCTGGCCCGCGAACTGAAAGAACGTCACAGCGCGAACTGGAAAAAACATTAATGTAACGCATGGAAGAACAACCGCTTATCACATACCAGCATGTCAGCATCAGCCTGCAGGGACAGGAAATTCTTTCAGACATCAACTTTGAGCTGAAGAAGGGAGAATTCATCTACCTTATCGGGAAGGTGGGCAGCGGAAAATCCACTTTTCTGAAAACACTCTATGGAGAAGTGGAAATCAACGACGGAGAGGCCCAGGTGATGGGATACTCTATCCGTCAGTTGAAAAGAAAAGACCTCCCTCCCCTGCGCCGGAAACTGGGTATCGTGTTTCAAGACTTCCAACTGCTGACCGACCGTACCGTATACGAGAACCTGAAATTCGTGCTCAAAGCTACCGGATGGAAAAAGCGTACGGAAATAGAAACGCGTATCAACGAGGTACTCCAACAGGTAGGCATGGAAAACAAAGGCTATAAAATGCCTAACGAACTTTCGGGAGGTGAACAGCAACGTATCGTCATCGCCCGGGCCATCCTGAACAAACCGGACATTATCCTGGCCGACGAACCGACGGGCAACCTTGACGTAGAAACTGGTCGGCACATCGTGGAGTTGTTGCAGGAGATCTGCCGGCAAGGGTCGGCCATCATCATGACCACGCACAACCTGAACCTGCTGTCGGAATACCCGGGAAAAGTGTACAAATGTGAGTGCCATCGCCTGACAGAAACCGGCAATTCATAAAAAAGACAAAGGAGTAAAAGGAATTTTGCCAAAATGAACTTAAAATAGGGTTTTTATTACTACATTTGCTCCCGAAAATAATTAATTATAAAACATTTTAAATTCGAAACGTAAAATGAAAGTTTTAAAGTTTGGAGGTACATCCGTAGGTTCCGCACAAAGAATGAAGGATGTGGCCAAATTAATCAATGACGGCGAACAGAAAATTGTAGTCCTGTCTGCCATGTCGGGTACGACGAACACATTGGTTGAAATTTCGGATTATCTGTACAAGAAAAATCCAGAAGGTGCAAATGAAATCATCAATAGACTGGAATCTAAATATAAACAGCACATTGATGAGTTGTATTCTACCGAAGAATATAAACAGAAAACACTGGATTTCGTAAAATCGGTTTTTGATTACATTCGTTCTTACACGAAAGACATATTTACGCTTTTTGAAGAAAAAGTCATCCTGGCACAGGGGGAAATCATCTCTACAAACATGGTGACAAACTATTTGTGCGAACAGGGCGTGAAGGCGGTACTGATTCCGGCATTGGAATACATGCGCACGGACAAAAACAGTGAACCGGACCTGACGTACATCCGCGAGAAACTGAACGCACAGCTGGAAGCCAATCCGGGCTATGAGATTTATATCACGCAGGGATTCATCTGCCGCAATGCGTACGGTGAAATCGACAACTTGCAGCGTGGCGGAAGCGACTATACAGCTTCTCTGATCGGTGCAGCCATCAACGCGTCTGAAATCCAGATTTGGACGGACATCGACGGTATGCACGACAACGACCCGCGCGTGGTGGACAAGACTTCTCCTGTCCGTCAGCTGCACTTCGAGGAGGCTGCCGAACTGGCTTACTTCGGTGCCAAGATTCTGCACCCCACCTGCATCCAGCCGGCCAAATATGCCAACATCCCGGTACGTCTGCTGAACACCATGGAACCGTCGGCTCCAGGTACGCTGATTTCTAACGACACGGAAAAGGGAAAAATCAAGGCAGTTGCTGCCAAGGACAACATCACGGCCATCAAAATCAAATCCAGCCGTATGCTGCTGGCTCATGGTTTCCTGCGCAAGGTGTTCGAAATCTTCGAAAGCTATCAGACAGCCATCGATATGGTTTGCACATCTGAAGTAGGTGTGTCCATGTCTATTGACAACACGAAGCACTTGAATGAGATTGTGAACGACCTGAAGAAGTACGGTACCGTTACGGTAGACCACGACATGTGTATCGTTTGCGTAGTGGGCGACCTGGAATGGGAAAACGTAGGTTTTGAAGCAAAGGCACTCGATGCCATGCGCGAAATCCCGGTACGTATGATCTCATTCGGCGGAAGCAACTACAACATCTCTTTCCTGATTCGTGAAGCAGACAAGAAGAGAGCACTCCAGTCATTGAGTGACGTGCTGTTCAACGGCAACAAGAAATAAAGACATTTTTATACAGCAGAAAGCGGAGGATACGGGCAAAACCGCATCGTCCGCTTTTTTATCATCCTAATCAAACAAAACAACTAAACCCACATGAAAGCTAATTTTCCTATAGCGCGTTTCAGCGAACTTGAAACTCCGTTTTATTTTTATGACGCGAACCTGCTGCGTGAAACCTTGGACAAAATCAAGGAAGAAGCAGGGAAATACAATAAATTCTGCGTGCATTATGCCGTAAAAGCCAATGCCAATCCTAAAATCCTGCGTATCATCCGCGAAAGCGGACTGGGGGCCGACTGTGTGAGCGGTGGTGAAATCCAGGCAGCCATCCAGGCTGGATTCCCGGCCAGCAAGATTGTCTATGCCGGCGTGGGAAAGACCGACAAGGAAATCAATCTGGGACTGGATTATGACATTTTCTGCTTCAACGTAGAGTCTATTCCGGAACTGGAAGTCATCAACGAACTGGCTGCGGCAAAGAACAAGATTGCCCGCGTGGCGTTCCGTATCAACCCAGATGTAGGTGCGCATACGCATGCCAACATCACTACCGGTCTGGCAGAAAACAAGTTCGGCATCAGCATGCAGGACATGGACCACATCATCGACCTGGCACTGGAGATGAAAAACGTGAAGTTCGTGGGACTGCATTTCCACATTGGCTCACAGATTCTGGACATGGTCGACTTCGTGGCGCTCTGCAACCGTGTGAACGAACTGCAGGAAAAACTTTATGCCCGCCAGATTATCGTGGAACACATCAACGTGGGAGGCGGACTGGGCATCGACTATGCACATCCAAACCGCCAGCCGATTCCGGACTTCGCCGAGTACTTCGCTACCTATCACAAGCACCTGCGCCTGCGCCCGCAACAGACACTCCATTTTGAGCTGGGACGCTCGGTAGTGGGACAATGCGGAAGCCTCATCACCAAAGTGACTTACGTGAAACAGGGTACGAACAAGCAGTTTGCCATCGTAGACGCGGGTATGACCGACCTGATTCGTCCGGCTTTGTACCAGGCTTACCACAAGATTGAAAACCTGACTTCGGAAGAACCGGTAGAGACTTACGACGTGGTAGGGCCTATCTGTGAATCATCCGACGTGTTCGGCAAGGCCATCGACTTGAACAAGGTACACCGCGGCGACCTGATTGCCCTGCGCTCGGCCGGAGCTTATGGAGAAATCATGGCTTCAGGCTACAACTGCCGTCCGCTGCCGAAAGGCTACACCTCGGACGAGCTGATTTGATTTAAACAGATAGCTTACTTATTGAATAACTCGAAGGTAAATTTACATCCCACGGAGGTAAATTTACCTTTTTCATTTCCGATAAACACACCGGCATCAAATAGATGGGTGGCAAAACCGTATCCAAATTCCAGGTAAGGATTCAGGTGGGGCATGAACAGAACGCCTGCATAGATTCGTTCTTTCTGAATAAAAGACAGAAGACGAGTTACCGGATAAAGAAAGATGAAAGGTGCTTCAAAGGTCATGTTTCCACGAATGTAATGACTGGACGCATTGTACCAACGTCCGTCCAGCATCTGAAAAGTTCCTCCAATGTCATCGTTCCAACCTTGCGGAAGATTCAGGTTGGCAAAGTGTACGTAATCCACGAAATACATGTCCGACTGGTTGGTGAACATTCCGCCTCCGATATGGTAGGCAATTGAACGGACATTTTTCAGACGGATAACCTGTTCCACCGAACATTCGATACGCTCATACGTCCCCGAATTTTTCAGCAACCTGATTCCTCGTTCATAGTCCAGCATAAAGGTCGGGAAAAACGAACCCACGTTGATCTTTCGGTTGCCGTTCATGTAATAATACATTCCCGGTGTCCATTCCAACCGGATACGGGGAGCAAAACTGTTGTAGCGGGAACGTACGCGGGCCTCTACTTCCGGCGTACTTTTGGTATACCTCCAGTGCATGGCCAGACCCGTACCCAGTTTCAGACCGTTGCACAACTCGATGTTGTGCGACATATCCACATACACATCCTTAAAGTAGTCCAGTTCCAGTCCTTCGAACGAGAAAGTACTGTCCGGCATTTCCTTCAGCTGGTCAAGTACCACACTACTGTAAATCCGGTTACCGTTTCCGGCATGCACTTCAATAGACCCCAGTTTGCGGGGATTGTAAATATACTCTACATCTGCCTTGGCATAGAGCTCCTTCTTGGTAAAATTATAACCAATCTGGGGAGCGATACGCAACAGACGTCCGTCATGAAACAGTTTGTTGTATTTGAACACTTGCCGGTAGGAAATTCCATTCCGATGGCTATAACTGACCAACAACGGATTGATAATCGGCGAACAGCTAATACTTCCTATTCTCGACATATCAATATCGTAACTACTGATCAACGCATCTCCTATCTGCCCGAGGAACACCATATTCTTTTTAAATTTCGTAGGCTCGGTCATCAGGGTATCGGCTGCTCTCTGACGGCTTCTCTCATCAGCCTGCAGATACAGCGAATCTTCTTCCGACGACAAAGGAATCGGACGGATACGATTGAACGAATCCCTCTCCACCACCAGCCGGCTGGTATCACACGTCAGCGTATAGGAGTTGGAAAGATTATGTTCGTTTGTTTTCTTTACAATCCACTCCTCCCCCGGCTGTCGGAACACCACGGAAGAATAGCGCATCCAGCCCGTATACTTCATTTCCAGATGATTCTTCAAGAATTTGAAATTCAAGTCCAAATTCATTAATATCGGAAGATATTTAGTCTCGTCCTCCTCCCCCATCTGCATGCTCAGATGAAAATGAATCAGGTCATAACGCCCCCTTAAACTCATCTTCCGGATGGTCCAGTCGGTAGAAGAAAGCCACAACACCCCTTCCACAAGCTGTGTACTCCGGTAACGGGGCACCACTCGGATACAATACCACTCTCCTCCCAACCTGTGTTCCACACTCTCCAACAAATAACGGTAATGAACTCGCGCCTTCTCACTCAACGGCGACAATAATTTGTTACCCATCAATGAAGGAGCATAAATATTAAACTTCATGTAATCTATCACATCGAAAATCTGCCCCTTATAACTGGGGAAAGTAGTAGAGATAGCCCGGACTTTACGGTCGATAAGCCCTGGAGCCGTATACTGAAGTTCACTGATTGATTCGTGAAGATAATCTTTTATCCCTTTTTCCAACCGGAACATGGAAGGTACGTAACGGATGATACGGTTCTGCTTGTGCACCGTGAGATGGCCTTTCAAATACAAGTCAGCCTTGTAACTTTTCACCTCACGCGAATAGATGGAAGCGGCATGAAACATGTGTTCCAGAATGGAATCAGCCACAAGCGGTTTCCAAGGAAGCGACGGAGCATTGTCACGTGCCATGCCTTGACGAGGAAAACCAACCAACAAACAGATTGCCAGCAGTCCCCACAAAACCACATATAAGCTTTTCAGTCTTCGCATATCCAAAGCAAATATATAACAAAGCCTTGTTTTAAGGGTATTTTTTACAATGAAAAAAGAATATTTTCAATTTTTCTTTCTATCTTTGTGCTAAATAACATGGTTTTGGAACATTTATGGTAAAAAAGGAATTAACAGAAGCTGAGATTGCCGAAAGTATACCAGATTTATGGCAACCATTGACCCAGCAACAACGCGAACTGCTCGCTCAAAACTTCACCATTCAAAAATACAAGAAAAATGAAACAATCTACTGTGAAGGAGAGACTCCCGAGAATCTGATGTGCCTGCTGAACGGCAAAGTCAAAATTTACAAAGACGGTGTAGGAGGAAGAAGCCAGATTATCCGCGTCATCAAGAACAAAGAATACTTCGCTTACCGTGCATATTTTGCGGAAGAAAATTTCGTAACCGCCGCAGCTGCCTTTGAACCTTGTACCATGTGTCTGATTCCCATGCCAATCATTGTCCAATTGATTATGGAAAATGCGGAACTGGCCATGTTTTTTATCAAACAATTATCGAAGGATTTAGGCATCTCCGATGAAAGGACAGTGAACCTCACTCAAAAGCATATCCGCGGACGTCTGGCAGAATCATTGCTCTTCTTGAAAGAAACCTACGGAGTGGAAGAAGACCAATGCACGCTGAGCATCTACCTCTCGAGAGAAGACTTGGCCAACCTTTCCAACATGACCACTTCCAACGCCATCCGTACATTGTCGAACTTTGCCGCCGAGAAACTGATTATCATTGACGGAAGAAAGATAAAACTTATCGATGAAGAAAAACTGAAAAAGATAAGCAAAATCGGTTAACACTCCCCCACATACCCCAAAGGTATTTATTGCAGTTATATTGATTCCCAAGAACTACAAAACACAGAAGGAAACAATATAACTGCTTTTTTTATTCCTTTCAGAACGCAATAGAAAAGTAGACCTTCCATACGGCTTTTCCTATAAATATTTGCAAAATTCATTTCCCCAACGTACTTTTGTGTCAAAATACCACTGATTATTCATCTTTACTGACATGGAGAATACCACACACAACACACAGCAGAAAATGGGCTTTCTTGCCCGGATGCGACAGGAACTGAAAAAAAGAAAACGCCGAATCATGCGGCTCATCGAACTGAAACGCCTCCAGCGAATCCGCAAAAAAACCGTACCCGCATACACCTATTGTAAGAACTGCGGTACCAAACTAGAAGGAATGTACTGCCATTGCTGCGGACAATATGCCCTCGACATCTACCAGCCGTTCTGGAAATATTTCAAGCAATACTTTGAAAATGTCTACCAGTTCGACAGCAAAATCTGGCAGACTTTGTGGCTCATGTTCACCCGCCCGGGTTTCCTGACCAACGAGTTCAATGCCGGGAAAATCAACTCCTACGTGCATCCTTTCCGCCTTTACATGTGCATCTCTGTGGTCTTCTTCACCCTCTTTTTCATGCTGGCTTCTGATAAGGCCAACCAAGCCTTACAGGCCGTAGACTCTCTGAGCATCAGCGACGAAGTGGTCCAGCAGCTCAACTCCAAGTCTGTCCTCCCCGATACCAGTGTCTATCTGTATCAGGGTCCGGAACTGGTGCAGGCTCTTCAGGAAAGAGGAGTCACCCGAACCGACGAACTGTTTCAGGTACAACGCTTGGACGACCGTTTCTCTCTTTCCTACGTGCGAATGCCCCGAATCGTGGCTGACTCCTGCCTGCATGAAACCACTCTCCGACAAAAAGACCTGAATACCATTCTGAATCTCAAAAAAGTAAAAGGTGAGTACCTGGATGACTTTGTCGAGGAAGAAGAGATTACCTCTGAATCCCTGCAAGCTGCACGCCACTTTCAGGTAGACTCCACCGGTACCGCCCTTACTCCCGTATACGAATGGAAAGAAGACCACAGCGATGAAGCACAACAACTTCGTCAGGAGTCATTTCTCAACCAGTTTTTTGGAGACCTATCCAAGTGGACTCCGCTCTACATGATGTTCCTTCTGCCCTTGTTTGCCTGGCTTCTACAAGGAATGTTCCGGAAAGCCAAATTCCCCTACATGTGGCATTTCGTACATGCCATCCACCTGAACACCGTGTTTCTGATACTGATTCCTATTCCACTGGTACCCGTGCTGACAAGTGACACTTTTATGGAATCGTTTAAAGGAAACATGCCGATGTATACTCTACTTATCTTCGTAACAGGCATGTTTGTGTACACCTACATTTCCCTGCACACGGTATACCGCCGGGGATGGAAACGTACATTTGTCAAGACAACCGTTTTCCTAGCTGTCTTTACCTTCATTTCACTGGCTATTGCGGCTGTGCTGCTCATTATGCTGCTGTCCTCGCTCTCAGAGACACTTTAACACTTTAAATAAGACTTGTAGCCCCGCTGTGATTCTTGTGGGGCTACATTTTTATTCTCCCGTCTTCACATACTCAGACGGAAGACAACCCATATACTTCTTGAAGCTCGTTGCAAAATAAGACGGCGTATTGAAACCTACCATTTCACTGATTTCCGTCACGTTGTAACGCCCTTCCTTCAACAGCTTACAAGCTTCTCCAAAGCGAATTTTCCGAATAAAATCCATTGTGCTTTCTCCGGTTACAGCCTTCATTTTCAAGTGTAGGGTCGAGCGTGACATATTCATTTCACTGGCAAAAGCATTGGCAGAGAAAGAGATATCATCTAGGTGACGCTTCACAGCCTCCATCGCCTTGCGCAAGAACTCTTCATCCAAAGGATTCAATGCCACCTTTTCCGGTTCAATCTCCATGGATTTCGAATAATGTTCCACGGCCTGCCGGTATGTACGGAGCAGGTTACGGACCTTGGCAACCACCATTTCCAGCAAGAAAGGCTTCGGTATGTAATCATCCGCACCTGTCTGCAAACCTTCCAACTGGTCTTTCACATCCGATTTGGCAGAAAGCATGATGAGAGGGATATGACAATACTTCAAGTTTCGCTTCACCTGTCTGCACAACTTTATTCCATCCATCACTGGCATCATGACATCCGAAAGAATCAGATTAACTTCCTCATTTTCTTCCAATATTTCCAATGCTTCCTTCCCGTTATTGGCCCGCAATACCCGGAAATACGCAGAGAGTCCTTCAGATAAATATGCCTGAATGTCGGTATTATCCTCCACCAGCAACACACACGACTTCTTCCCTTCCTCCACTTCTTCCGGTTCCACTGATTCTCCGGTCTCTATCCTATCCCCCCCGGCATCCATCAGATACATCTCCGATGTATTTGTTGAGTAATGGTAAGTTTCCGAACCTTCCTGAGCCACGTTCTCTATCTCTTCCGATGCATAAGCCGTTTCCAAAGCAGGCAATACAATAGAAAAGACACATCCTTCGCCCGGTTTGCTCTCCAGTTCAATCGTACCGTGATGCAATTCTACCAGACGCTTCACCAGCGACAGACCGATTCCACTACCTACATGTTCCTGATCCACCTGATAAAAACGTTCGAAAATCAGCCGTTGTTTTTCTACCGGAATGCCCGCTCCTGTATCCTGCACTTCCAGCAGAAGATTTCCTGATGTTTCACGGGCCCGAAGCACGATACAATCACCGGCAGAAGTGTATTTGAAGGCATTCGACAGCAAATTATTCAAAATCAATTCAATGTATTTTTCATCACACCACACGTCTCTCCCTTCCAAATCCGAATCCAGCCGATAATCTATCTGTTTGGATTCTGCCAGTCCGGTATATACCTGATATATGTTCTGAAGCACCGCATGCAACATAATCTTTTTTACCTTCAGACGAAAGACTCCCAGTTCAGCCCGGCGGTAATCCATCAGTTGATTGACCAGGTGCAGCAGCCGATTGGCACTGTCACTGACATATTTCAGCTTCGACAAGATTTTCTTGTCTGTGATTCTTCCTATCACCTCCTGCAGCGGAGCTACAATAAGAGTCAGCGGAGTACGCAGCTCGTGCGATATATTGATAAAAAAGCGAAGCTTCATTTCATTCACCTCCTTCATCCGTTCTTTGTCAAGACGTTCCATCTCCAACTGCACCCTCATGCTTTTACGAATCCATAAATAGCGGAAAATCAATGCTACGACTCCCAAAAACAATAATACGAAACATAGTCTCGCCCACCAGGTGGCATACCATGCCGGTAATACCACAATCCGAAGCTGAGTAGGTACCTCATTCCATAAACCATCCCGATTGGCCACCTTCACCATAAAGCAATAATCGCCCGGAGGAAGATTGGAATAAGAAACCCCGCGGTTCATGTGGTCGGTATATATCCACTCCTCTTCATATCCCTCCAGCCGGTAAGCAAACTTGTTGTGCATGCCCGAAATATAATCGGCCACCGAGAACTGCAATGAAAAAGTAGACTGTCCGGCAGGTAATTCAATCTGTTTCGTTTCGCTGATGTGGCGTGACAGAATTCCCGTAACATCTCCCGGACGAACCTGCCGGTTCAACACAGACAGTTCCGTAATCACCACCGAAGGGATATAAGGATTTTCCGGGAACACAGCCGGATTAAACACGGTAATCCCGTTCACTCCTCCAAAATACATCTGCCCGTCTTTCCCTTTGCAATAGGCATAAGACGTAAACTGATTGCTTTGAATGCCGTCAATATCCGTAAAATTACGGAACTCGCCGGAAGACGGAGAGTAGCATGACAACCCGCGCTCCGTACTGAACCATAGATGATCTTCCGCATCCTCCAGTATACCGTGTACTACATTATCCGGAAGTCCCTGATTTACGGAAAGATGACGCAGTTCTTTCTTCTGTTCATTGAAACAATAAACCCCGTTACGGGTTCCTATCCAGAAGATTCCGTCCGTTCCCTCATGAATTACATTGACCGAGGTATATTCCAACCCTTTGCCCACCGGTAAAGTCAGACAAACCGACAATACATCACCTTTCCGTTCATACACACGTACCCCTTCCTGCGTACCAATCCATATACGGCTGCGCGAATCACGAAACAAAGTGATAATGCGCTTCTCCAGCAACCTGCCGTCTGAAAATGACAGCCGGCGGAATTTACCCGTGCCGGGAACAAAAGCCACCATACTTCCGGTTACAGCTCCTAAAAGCAGCTCTCCGTCTGGTTCTGGAAGAATGCCATAAAAACCTCTTCCCGTCTGCAAGCCTTCCTCCGGCAAAAAGCTCAGGATACGCCCCGTCTTCAAGTCAAGCACATTCAGCCCACCCGAAGCGTGAGCTCCCACATACACCCTCTTCGCTTGCTCATCTACATAAATCACCTTGACGTCGTTCGACAGCAGTCCGTCTGCCACCGTATAAGAAGTAAACCATTCTTTCCCGAGGTCATACCGGTTTAATCCCCCATTGTTCGTTCCAATCCAGATATTCCGTTCATCATCCTCCACGATACAGCTCACCACATTATCATTCAGTGAATTATGATAAGGCACGTTCCGAATGTTATGAAAACGCTGACGAAGCGGATGGTAATAGTTCAGCCCACCAAAATAGGTTCCTATCCACATACCTCCCTGCGTATCCTTATACAGGCTCCGGACAGAGGTCTGCGACAAGCTTCCCTCTTTCATCGGGTTACTGTCATACACCACGAAACGGTCTGTTTTTTCGTCGTACACATTCAGTGAAGTCAATGTCCCCACCCACAGATTTCCTGACATATCCAGAGCCAGCGAACGAATGTAATTGGAGCTCAGTCCCCCTCGTCCGTCCTTGTATTTCCTACATTCTCCTGTCACCGGATTCAGGCAGTACAGTCCCTCTCCTTCCGTGCCTACCCACAAGCGGTTATCCTTTTCCTTCAGAATTGCCAGTATGAGTGACAAACTGTAGTCTCCCGTGAGAAGAGTACGCACCACTTCTTCTTTCAATGAATAGACAAACAAGCCCTGGTAAGAGCCTATATATACTTCATCCCCGTATCTGGCCAATGTTCTGGGACTTATTTTCTGTAATTCTGTCGGAATCTGCGTGCTGTTAAACACGCCGCTGCGACTGTCAAAATGCATCAGTCCGGCATCTGTAGCCACCAGCAAATTCCCTTCCTCCAGGCAAGCCACATCCAGCACCTGCTGTTTCTTCCCCTCGCACACACAAAAATAATTATAGAAGATATCCAGTTCAGGATTATATAAAGACAGTCCGGCTCCCGTTCCAATCCATATTTTTCCAGACTCATCCAAAGCCAAGGAACGGATGACATCACTGGCAATGCTCGACGTATCGGCATCGTTGTGATGATAAACCGTAAAATCGTAACCGTCATAACGGTTTAATCCGTTATGAGTTGCAATCCACATGTTTTCCCGCTTATCCTGAATAATGTCTACCACCGTACTTTGAGAAAGCCCCTGCTCCAGTCCGATGTGGAAGAAGTTGATTCTATCTGCAGCCCTCAGTCCGGCCATCGTCAGCAAAAAAACAATCAAGGAAATAATGACTCTCATAGTTTTACTTCTTATATTTACAGATACAAAAATAAGCGTTTCGCTCATCCCGAAAGGTCATTTCTGTGGAATATATTATCAAATCTGTCTCATTTTCCATGAAAAACACGGATTTGGTATATTTTAAAACAGAAACGAAAGTCCGTACACTTAGGTAGAAGCTATTTTTGCAAACACATCTAAAACCTAAACAGTAGTTATCAAAATGAAAAAACACTCTTTACTTATTCATGGAATGGCATTTATCCTATGCCTCTCCATCTTGTACGGACCGGATAAAATCCAGGCACAAAAAACATCTCTTGTGCGAGTGCATGAGAATGTGCGCGAGACTCCTTATCCGCAGAAAGAGCATCAGGTGTACATAAACCCTACTCCCCTGCTTGTTCCCAAAAGCATGAAAACGGAGGCAGTGATACAATTTGAGTTAAGTAATGACTCTACTTTTCCTGCCGGAAAAACAATGACAGACACTCCGAAGCCGTGGCTGATGTTCAACCCTCACCGCATACTGGAAAAAGGTACCTGGTACTGGCGGGTTCGCTCCGTGACTGACAAGGGAGAGAAAAAAGCATGGAGTACAGTCTGGAAGTTCCAGATAAGCGGAGAAGAACCTCAGTTTGTGACACCTTCTTTCCAAGCTTTTTTCCAAAACCTGCCTAAGGGGTATCCGCGCTTATATTGCTTTTTAGAGAAGGACCTGAAAACGGCTCCTCAGCGAATCGCGTCACATCCCGAATACAAGGACATGACAAGCCGTGCGGCCACTGCCATGAAATCAAATTTCGATACTGACCCCAATGTGTATCGCTACATCCGTAAATATAATCCATACGTCGCATGGCTTCAGACTGCCTGGCTGCTAACCCGCGACACACAATACGCACAGAAGATGGTATCCTACACCCGCCATCTGCTCCGTACAAAACCCGACAAGGCACTATGGAAGGATGACTTCTATTCCGGTGAGCTGATTGAAAGCCTGCTGTATGCGTACGATTCCTGTCATGACATGTTTACTCCACAGGAACTTCGGCAGATGGAACAAATGATTTTCGAAGTAGCCAAAGGACATCACATGGTACAACGTTCTGGCAATGAAGAGACGCACATCTTCAACAACCACTACTGGCAGCACTGCTTCCGTCAGATGCTGCAAATTGGCCTGATGTTTGCCGACCGGAATGAAACGGCACGCGAAATGCTGGAATACTGCTATGAGGTATGGACAGCACGTGCTCCGGCATCGGGCTTCAACCGCGACGGAGAATGGCATAACGGTACAGGATACTTCACTGCAAATACGCATACATTGTATTATGTACCCAGCTTGTTCTCTTACCTCACAGGCACAGACTTCTTGAAACACCCGTGGTATCAGAATGCCGGAAAAGCCTTGCTCTACACCTTCCCCGTAGGCACCATGAGCGCCGGATTCGGCGACGGGAACGAACGTCAGCCGGTACCCGACCGCCAGCGTCTGGCCTTTGCCGATTTTCTGGCCCGTGAGACAGGCAATCCGTATGCAGCCTGGTACGTCAACCACTGCCAAAGAGACCTGAGAAGAGACTTTGAGCTCCGTCTCTACCGCATGGCACGTAGTGAAAAGACTTATTCCGACAACAAGCAATTGCCCGAAGACCGAGGCAATGCCCTCTGGCTGGAAGACATTGGAGAAGTAGTGGCTCATTCTGCCCTTCAGAATACCAACCGGAATCTTTTCCTGAGCTTCCGTTCCAGCCCCTTCGGTTCGGGAAGCCATACCCTGGCCGACCAGAACAGCTTCAACCTGCACTTCAGAGGAGTACCGGTGTACCGTTCCACAGGTTACTACCTGAATTTCAGCGATGCACATAACCTGATGTCCTATCGTCACACACGGGCGCACAATAGTATCCTTGTGGACGGTATCGGACAGCCCTTTACCACACGTGCCTACGGAAAAATCACCCGTATGCTGAACGGTGAGACCATCACCTATGCAGTAGGCGATGCTTCGAATGCGTACTGCGGTGTCAGCGAATACCCCATGTGGATAGAAAACTTCAAGAAAGCCGGCATTACCCAGACACCTGAAAACGGATTCGGCGAAACTCCGCTGACCAAATACCGTCGACACATCTTCCTGCTGCATCCGGACATCGTACTGATTTATGATGAACTGGAGGCATCCCGTCCGGTACGTTGGGACTGGCTGCTGCATAGTCCCGTACAATTCCAGATTGACGGAAAAAATGCCACACTCACCACGCGTTATGAGCAGAAACAATTCTCTTCCGTGGCACAACTGTTCAGCAATCAGCCGTGCGAAATCACACAGACCGACCAGTTTGTGTGCCCGCCCGACCCGAAAAAGATGAAAAAAGGGCAGGAAAGCAAATATGTCAACCAATGGCATCTCACGGCTACCTTCCAGCCAAGTGCCGCCAACCGCATCCTGACTGTGATTCGCATTCTTCCTGACGGACAGAAAATGTCGGAACTTATCCGAAAAGGAAACACCTTCACCTGTGGCCGATGGAAAATCCAGGCAGAACTGGACCCGACACAACCGGCTTCACTTCAGGTTGTCAATACCCGCAACAATGCCACATTCAGTCTGGGAAATAACGACGTACAGATTGGAGGTACCACCTACAAACGGCTGGAAAAAGGTTCTTCCGTATTATACGATAAGATTGACGGAGAATGGCTCGTACATGAAATGTCAGACTATGAACCTCAATTTACAGGTGCAGGACCTGCCAAATAACAAATACTAATAGATTTTATTTATGAAAAGATTCAACCTAATCACCGGAACCGTAATGGCATTAGCCATTACGACCGGAACAGTACAGGCACAACAGTTCGTAGACAAAAAACAAACAGATGTGCATGTAATGTCTAAGACCTATACCTGGCCTCAAGACCAGGCAGTACTGCAAAAGCTGGACCAATGGCAGGATTTGAAATTCGGGGTATTGTTCCACTGGGGACTATATTCGGTAAAAGGTATCAACGAATCATGGCCGCTATGCTCTGAAGAACGATTCTTGAAACGCCGCAAATCCATTCAGCCTCAAATGAATTATGAAGAATTCAAGCAATGGTACTGGGGACAGATCAATAATTTTAACCCCACAGAATTTAACCCCGAAGAATGGGCCGACATAATGAAAGACGCAGGGATGAAATATGTAGTATTTACCACCAAACACCACGATGGATTCTGCATGTTCGACACTCAAACCACTTCGTTTTCAATTGCTCATGGTCCTTTTAGCAATAACCCCAAGAAAGATGTGGCCTACCATGTGTTTGATGCCTTCCGCAAAAAAGACTTTATGATAGGAGCCTATTTTTCCAAGCCGGACTGGCATTGTGAATATTATTGGAATCCGGACATGGCAACCCCAGACAGAAACGTAAATTATCAAATAAAACTGCATAAAGAATGGTGGAGGAAATTCCAGGAATATACAGCCAGACAAATAGACGAACTGACAACCCGCTATGGCCAAATAGATATTTTATGGCTGGACGGAGGCCAGGTACGTCCTGACAACGGACAAGACATCCACCTGGACCGGATTATTGACAAGGCACGCCAGAAACAGCCTGGTATGCTTGCAGTAGACCGCACAGTGCCCGGACGCAACGAAAACTATGCGACCCCTGAAATGAGAATCCCTTCCACACAACTGAACTATCCTTGGGAAAGCAATCTACAATTAGCTAACGGATGGGGATGGAGAAAAAACAGTATATATAAATCTCCACAAACCATTATCAATAACCTGATTGAGATAACCGCAAAAGGGGGAGCACTTCTGCTGGGAGTAGGCCCCACTCCACAAGGTACCATAGAAGAAAAGGCTGCCATCTGTCTCCGACAGGTAGGAGAATGGCTGAAAAGTTATGGAAAGGCAATCTATGCAACCAGAATCACTCCTCACTATAACGACGGAAATGTATGGTTTACGACTTCCAAAGACCACAAGACGCTGTATGCGCTGTATGCACTTCCCGAAGGAGAAACACTGCCTTCCACCATTACCTGGAAAGGCAATGAACCCAAAGGAGCCATACGCCTCATAAAAGGAAATCGTAAAGTAAAGCATACCTGCAAAAACGGAATAATAACCGTAGAATTACCCAAAGAATTAAAAAATGAACCGATAGCCTTCTATTATAACAGAAAATAAAAAGCTTTATCTGCCTAAATAGAAAACATATAAAAAAGAAGATTCGACCCTATAAAAACCTGTCGAATCTTCTTTTTTTTGCAATCAGCTGAATAATAATAGTTTATACTTTCTCATTTCATTATTTCAAAACGCACTTGCGTTTTCAGAAGGCGGCTCCGGAGCGACTTGAAACCGGTGTGCAATCAGTCATCTCGCTCACCGTAAACTCCCCGTCCACCTCATCATAAAGCAACGAAGAATTACGATACTGACGATAATAAGGCTTTCCTCCAAGCCACGGACTGGAGGAACCGTAACTATAGACCGCTCCACATTCCGTATTCGTCACACACAGATTTTCCGGCTTTTCGGAAGACAAATTAACCTCTATTTTCCAAGGACCACAAAGAAGGCAGTCACCCTCCTGCGTTATTGGCTGAACAGATTTTGCATCCGGCTTTACCTGTACCAGTGTCAAAAGGCGACACTTTGCCTGCCCTGGCACAGAAACCGTCAAATGCCACTGATTCGGATACTGCGGGTCATTGGGTACAGAGGTAGGAGGAACCGCAAAAAGATCAGTTTGTGACACTTCACAAGGATGCTCACAAAACATCGCAGCCACAGCTACTCCTCCATCTTGCAAATGCGACGTAAACTGTTTCTGTGAGTCTGTCCATTCGAACGCCGTCGGGCTATGCAGCAACCAGTCCCATCGTACCGGGCAGGATGCCTCCAATTCATCATAAATCAGTACGATGTCCGGATAGAGCATGATCATCTGACGGCGATATTTGGTCAGCGGAGTTTCGCCGAATCCGTTTTCAGGCGTCTGTTCAATACCGGCTTTCTGAAAACTTTCTATCCACATAGGATCTTCACTGATGCCGCAATATGCATGCGATGCATCCCCCAGGCAATAACCGATATGTTCTCCTCCGGCTGCACGTAACAACATGCCGTATCCTTCGGTGGAAAAAGGCTGTCCGATGCCATCTACAAGGATGCTGTTGTGTGCCCTTGTATGACGATAAGACATCAGGTTATGTGCATCGCTAAAATTCAGATAATATCCTGTGTGATAATATACCTCCTTCCCTTCATACAGCAGGTTAAAACTGTTCTGGTCGGCCAGCGTATGACTTCCCGAGCCGAACGTACTCGAACGGAAAGCAAGACTGAGATTATTTTCCGTCGACGCCAGGTTACTGTGCATCACCACCTCACCGATGTCCTTATACCATTTCAGTTTCGGGGCAGAAGCAGGAAAGTCTGTCGCATACGTAGCCGGATTTACCATGCGATACAAGCGCAGTTCCACATCCTGCACGAGGTCTTTCTGACATTCTCCGGCATACCATCCGGCATACGCATCGCCCGTTTCGCGAGCCAGAAAATCAGCAAAAGCAGCACGCTGTCTTCCTGGTTCCTCTCTCTTCTCACTGCCATCTCCAAATCCGGCACTTTTCGAAGAAGGCGGCCAGCTATAAACCATCGACTGCCCGGCTTGCTGATACCAGGGATGTTGCAGAAAGTCGGCACGCGACACATACGAAAGTAACATGGGCATATAAAACAACGTACGGACATTCGCCTCAAAATATCCCGTTCCGTTAATCCAAGCTCCATCGCGATTGAATCCGGAAGCCGGAGCACGGGCTGTCCATAACTCATAATAGTACGTCAACATACGTAAAGCCTGTGCGGCATACTCACTCTTGTCATACAGGCAAAAAGCAATCTGAAACAATACACGCATATTCTGCTGCCAGAAATGGTTGTCGAAAATATGATTTTCCTGCATGCCGCAATAAGCGTCAAAATAATACGTGGCCACCCGCCACAGCTGTTCTTCAACCCGACTGCGTACATCCGTTCCCAACTTGTCATACAACATGTCATAGGGAGCCAGGAAACTATAGGCAATGTCCGTAGAAGCAAAATTCCCAGCAAACAATTCCGTATCCGTGAAAGGATGCTCCAGCAGCACATTCAGGATTTCTTCCATCTTCTGCGCATAGTTTCCACGCTGAGTCAGATGAAAGGCCTGATAAAGATATTCCACATTGGCTGCCACCGTTTCCATGTGGGAGGCGCTATACGGTGCAATCAACGACTCATAATCGGCTTGCAAGGCATTCTCCGCGCGATTTTTCAGTGCCTGATATTCTTCGTGGGATGTCACGTGACGACGAGCCTCATCTATCTTCGAATCGAGAAAACAATACAACCGAGGATGACGCAGAGGAAGTCCCTGACGAAAATCGTCAAATGCAGGAGTCACAAAAACCGGCGTTTCCTCCTTTACCTCAAATTCAATGGGGTCACTCCATGCTTCTTCTTTCCCATCTTCAGCCACATTCCGGTAACGCCAGAACCAGCGTCCCGGAGCAAGTTTCACATGAGGATTGAACATGCACCATTCCTGTTGTTCTGAAAGTTGCGTAGATGCTTCGGGAAAACCGGCATCCTGCGACAATGCAAACCGAAGGAAAGCACCTGTTTTCAGTGACTGAGGCACAATCAATGGAGGCGGATTCAAATATAACTCATTGGAAAGTTTGGGATAAGGCTGCGTACGTGTCTTGTCATGCCAAGCCTCGGGCATTTCAACTTCCTGGGCTTCTTCTGGTGAAGCAGCGGGTACCTCCTCATCTGCACAAGCATACCCTAACAGACAAAAGCATCCCAATGTCCAATATAAAAAATTCATCTTCATCATATCCTATAAAAATTCATTAAAAACAAAGAGTGCTTTCTCCTGTGCCGCCTGCCCAAAACAGAACACCACAACGAAAAAGCACTCCTGATAAATAATATTTATTTGAAGTGATACTATTTATTAAATATGGTAAGAACAGGACGGATGGCAAATGTAGAAGCCTTTTCATTTACATTTACTCCTAATGCTTTTGAGATAGTTTCCTTTCCATCTGCATAGCTTGTCTGTACAGCCATAATCTGGCCACCTGTATTTACAGAACTAGACATCACATTAGAGGCAGAAGTATGAGTTCCAAACCAGGACGATTTTCCTTCATTCATCAAATCAGCTAAACGTGATGCAAACTGTTCATTTTGAGCAACAACATCTATACCTTCTCCTCCAGCATATCCTAAAGTCATTCCCATTACATCCAATAACTGACGAGCCGATGGAATATACCAACCACTGACATTCGTTATTTCAGCCACTGAATTAGTTGTTTTCCATTCATTATATGCTGGCATCAACTCTGTTCCTAAACTAGCTGTTGCAGCCTCCAACTGTTGTGTATATACATATCCATTATAATCGTCTGCAGCCCATGGAGATGCGATTCCATAACTGATTAAGTCAAGTGGTGTCTCAGCTGTAGTCAAAGCAGCACGTTTCACACTGTTCAACCCCATGGCATACCCCCATATCTTCGTACCATCTGGTTGTCCGTAATTCGTTGCCACATCACCTCCTTTAGGACCTGCGGCAAACACAATGGCAATGGAATTTTCCGCACTATATGTATCAGAGAAAGAACCGTCTTTCTGCATAAACTGGCCTACCTTAGGTGCTTTAGGGTCATTATACTCGCCATCAATGTCTACATCCACATCTACATTGCCCTCGCCCGATGCAAAATCGATATTTGCCGTAATATCGTAATTCTGAGTCAGCACCAGTGAGGCTGTTTTAATCATCACATCGTCCTCACCTACCGTCATCAGAATATCACCAGGCAACTTATTCACATTTGCAGGAGCGAATACATAATTATAGAACCAAATATCGTTATCTTTATCAGCTGGAGCTGATGCAGTCAGTTTGATTTCTTGATTGCTGCTTCCAGAAACCGTGTTATCTTTCACACTGAAACCTGAAGGTACAGTATAAGTCACGCTCAGTGAAGAAGCAGCCTGCACAGTTTCATGTTTCTGGTCTTTGAAAGAAAGTTTCACAAACGGACGCTTCAACACGGCATTGGGAGAACCTGCCAGACTCTTGCCAAAGAAGGCATCGCAAGCAGGATTATTGAACAAAGTGTTGTCTGAAACTTTATAGGTCACGTTGGTCAAATCCTCCGTATTATAATATTTGTCGGTATACTTACCATCCGACACTGCTGCTCCTTCATCCACATAGTCAGCCCAGAAAAGACAGGTATAATCTTCTTCTGCCGGAGTAAAGGTAAAACGGAACTTCTCGTTGACCATCGTCTCTCCGGCTACCTGCTCCATACGCACATCTGCTGCCGTATTATAATCTACTACCATAATACAACGAAGCTGATGGCCTTCGGGAGCTGCAGGCAAAGTACGTGATTCACTGCCTGAAAACACTCCGGGGACTTCTACAGACACCGTTACCGGAGTACCGGTTACAGTTTCCACATCCGACATATCTTCCTGATTACATGACAACAACCCTAAGCTCAGGGCCATTGCCGAAAACAATAAACTCTTTTTCATGATAATAATATTAAGATTTTTATAAATAGCTTGTTTGAATCATTTTATTCTACCGGTAGCTCAACTTCCTGATTTCCATCAAATCCGGGATTGAACCCGACTCCATCCTCCGGACTTGTTGTCAGAAAATCAAACTGAATGTCTTTATTCTCTCCCTGGGTACACGACAGGCGGAAGCTGGAACTGGCAAGAAGTGTCCCTTTATCCGCATCTTCCACCAGTAAGGTGACCGGAACGGAAGTATTTCCTTCCGAATCAGCAAATACATAATCGAACATCAAAGGAAGTGACGTAGCTCCGTCTTTCGGCAGGGACACCGTACGACTATACTGCAAATATTTAAACGCGTGTTTGGTAATCCCATCCAAGGCATTAAAGCCTTTGGGTAAATAATCGTCGTATTTCAGCGTCAGACGAACTTGCGTCACTTCAGGATACTCCCGCAAAAACGCCATCACATCCGTGGCTGTCAGTTCATAGCGTGCTAGCGGACGTTCAGGAGTGACTTCCAATGGGAATTCTGCATTCCATTCGTCTTTATATCCCGTCAAATCAATCTCCTTACTGCTATAAAAAGCATCCTTATACTCCGTATTCCCTGTGTAACCCTCGCGACCAATGATGCTGGCAAGTCCTTCCGGACCGTCTATGTCGTAAAACGGTTCTTCTCCTTCCTGCACATAATCGGCCCACACCACCAGCTGGTAACGACGGGCATGCAAACGAAGACGCACCTCAGTCTGCAAGCGGCTGCTGGCAGAAAGGTCCTCATAAATCACCTCCTGCTGTACCAGCTGACGGTCTTCATACGCAGCTACCACAATGCGGTGACTATAGGCTGCTTCTTCATCCTCGGCACGCGCCAGCCGGCCTGTTTTCTGTGCAGCCAGACTTTTCAAGTCAATCAGAATCTTCGCTTTTACGGTCACAGATGTAGGGTCTACCCCCAGCTCACCATCTGCCGTCATTTCCGGATACTCCATCAGGCAACTGCTCATCAGTGCCGGAAAAGCCAGCAGCATTCCCCAGCGCAGGAGTTCTCTTTTCAGTCTATTCTTTTTCATGATATAATGCTTTTTCAGTGCTTAAAAACGGTAAACTAACGATGCCCCCACGCGAGTCACTCCCCAATAGTTATAGGTTCCGGCATCAAACTTTGCCCCATTGTCAATGTTATAAAAACGGTCGTACTTCATATTGACATAGCCGGCCCCGATGAGGAACTCCGCACCCCAATGCTCATCGAACGAAAGTGAATACCCGTAGGTAAGTCCGGCTCCGAGCAACGGACGGCCTGCCACCTGATAACGGTCTTCGTTCCATTTCACGTTGAAAGCTCCTACATGTGCATGCACGCCTACGAAATGACCTTCACCCACACCCTTCATCCACCAGCGGGCTTCCGGCTGGAAGAGAACGAGACGCACACCGTGCTCCCGCTCAATGTCCCAAAGGCTGAAATCCAGCGGCAACTCTAACGACACATGCTTGTGCAGCTTTACCTCGGCCGCAATGTTTGCAATGGCACCGGCCCAGTACACTGCATTGGTCTTTATCGCCACATAGCGTGAAGAAGAAGACACCTTCTTAACAGATTTCTTGTCAGACTTCTTAGCCTGCGGCTTCTGCTTGTCCGCCTTCTTTGCGGCAGGCTGTTCTGCCTTGGGCTGGATTTTCAGACGGGTTTTTGTGCCTTTCGGTTTGTGAGGTACCTGCCACACCTCTGTGCTGTTTTCTGTTTCCTCTACAAGCGCCGAGGAGTTTGCCGATGCCGTTCCTGCCAAGAGAGACAAGTAAAGCATCGCACCGGCCATAATGTATTTCCTTCTCATGATATTAATTTTTTCAGTTTTTACCTTTTGGAATATATCTTAAATAAGGCAACCCTCCTTTTACCGGATGCTTTTTCATCCATTCTTCCAACATCCGGCGGTATTGCTCGAGCACCGGCGTGTACTTCTCCTCTACGGCAAGGTTGCGCATCTCGCCACGGTCGGACGTCATGTCGAAGAGCTGCTCACGGTAAAGCCCCATATTGTAGAGCACGTATTTGTAGTTTCCGCTGCGCACCATCCATCCCATGGTTCCTCCTCCGTTCTCGCTGAAGTCCGTTTCGGTAACCACATACGACTGTCCTTCAACCGACGCATCGCCTTTTTCCACTATCGGACGGATGCTCACCCCCTGACGTCCGGCAGGCACTTCCACTCCTGCCCAGTCGCACAGGCTCGGCATCAGGTCCACTCCGTTGTTCACCAGCTGAGGAAGCACCTTTCCGGCGTGCTTGCCTTCGGGCAGGCAGACGATGAAAGGCACGTTGACCACTTCTTCGTAAAGCACCGACTTCTGGTTCCACTGGTGTGCGCCCTGCCCGTCGCCATGGTCGCTGGTGAAAATAATCACCGTGTTCTTCCACAAGTTCTGACGGTCTATTTCGTCGACAATCTTTCCAATTTCGGCATCCACAGCCTCCACAAGGCGGAAGTATGCGTTTCGGTAACGCCGCCAGTCGTCGGGCGTATAGCTCCGCGTGGGATGCAGACGATATTTCAACGACTTCTCGTAGGCAACAGCATCCGCGTCATAGGGAGCGACATAAAAGTTGTCCGGCAAGTTCGGGCAATCCTCAATGCTTTCCGGCTCGTCAATTGTGGCAAAAGGAAGCGGCTGCTTCCGCGCATATTCGCAAATGTTATGCGGATTGTCGAACGAAGCCACCAGGAAGAAAGGCTTGTCATGCTTCCGTTGGAGGAACTTCACGCAGGCTTCCGCCAGCCCGTAGTCGTTATGCTCATACAAGCGCTCGAAACCAAAGGCATGCGCTGATGGAAGCGAATTGGTATGTACGTGCCACTTTCCTCCGTAAGCACAAGTATATCCACCTTCATTCATTACATCCCCCAAAGTCTCCGTCCGCAACGAATCGGGAAGCGGAGTACCGTTGGCTGTCAGTCCGACCTCACCCGGCATATACCCCGTAAACATAGAGGCACGCGAAGGGCCGCTCAAAGGCAGCGAACAATAAGCATTTTCAAACCGCACCCCCATAGCGGCCAGACGATCCATATTGGGCGTATGCAGGTCGGCATTACCTGCACAGCTCATGGCGTTGGCCGACTGCTGGTCGGTCATGATATAAATGATGTTCGGACGATGCTGACGCGCCCATGCTGCGAAAGGAACCATCGCCCCACAAATAAAAAGCAATCTATAATTCATAGCAACTTAGTAATTAGGGTTATTCTTATTTTCCAGACAATAATTCACCTGTATTTCATCCAGTGGAATGGGGAAAAGCTCATGTTTGCCAGACACAAAGTTGTATCCGGCCAAAAAAGATTTTTCCGCAGACTGATTGACCACCGTTTTTGAAGCCATCAACTGTAAGGCATCTCCCAGTACTCCCCAGCGCAACAAATCAAATCTGCGCTGTAATTCGAAAGCCAGCTCAAAGCCCCTTTCCCAATAAAGTGCAGTACGAAAACGTCCGGCCTCATCTCCATCCTCTATGAAAGGAAGATCGTATACCTTCGGCGACTTCATCAGGGAAGCATAGTTAGCAGAAGTTATCTCCGTTGCTCCGGCACGCTGACGTACCCGATTAAGCAACTTCCAGGCCTGTGCAGTTTCTCCCGTTTCGTTATAAGCCTCTGCCGCCATCAGTACCACATCGGCATAACGCAGGCTGCAATAATTGACATCGGTAATATTAGGGTCTTTGTATCCCAAAGGCATCCATTCCCTCCGCCATTTGCCAGGATACCAGTTTTTCTTATTCCTGATATTATCTTTCTTCACATGGTTGTAAAGAGTTTTATCCCAATCATACTGATACGTACAAATCATTACATCCCGACGTACATCCGATTCCTCAAAGAAGTCTCTCCATTCCGGAATTACGCGAAACAAGGCATTGGCACGCCCCATAAACTTGTCCGTTTCCGTAGCCTCTATTCCTGGAGCTGCGACCAACGGACCGTTGTACGTTCCCCAATATCCCCTTGCTCCCGTACGACCATCTACCGTATAAAAGGCCACTTCAAAGATACTCTCCTTCGAATGAAGTTCTCCAGCCGAAAACGACTTGAACAATGCCTCATAACCTCCCTCATAGAAATCATGATAACCGTTTTCCTGGAAAGCCTCCCATTCATCTATCACCTTTGCAAAATAAGTCTGCCGTAATTCTTCTTCCGGACGAGTCATTGTACCGTCCATCTGCAAGGAATATCCGGCACGCTGAAGCAATACCCGCATCAGCAAAGCACGGGCTGCGCCTTGAGTGGCACGTTCTGGCGAAGAGGTCTCATTGGCCCAGCTCATATTTTCTTTGGCATCGTCCAGATCGTCCACAATCTGATCATAAATCACCTCACGCGAAGTACGGGGCTGATAAGCTTCCTCATAACTTCCGGTCGATGTAGTCTTATAAGGTACATCTCCCCAATACTTTACCAGATTAAATGAAAGAAACGCACGGAGAAATTTTGCCTCTGCCACCAGTGATTGCAGTTTCTCGTTTTCTGCAAAACCTTGCATCTTCTGAATACCTTCTATCATGTAGTTGGCACGTTCAATTCCCTGATAAGTGGCCTGCCAAACAGCTTCCACGTACTTATTGGTTGTAGACAACATATAATGCGCAATGTCGCGTCGAGCGTTATCCGTATTGGTACCCGATGCGTAATACGTGTCGTCTGAAGCACCAAAAGCCATTTCACTGTCGCCATACAAGGTGGGTAATACATTATAAATGCCGATGACTCCCATCTCGGCTTTCGCCTCGCTGGTGAAAAAATCTTCTTTTTCATAATAGGAATCAGGATGCTCCGTCAACGTATCCTGACAGGCTGTCATCCAAAGAAGCGTTCCCACTCCCATCAAAAATATCTTCAAACTCTTTATCATGGCTTCATTAATTATAAGGTTAAATTCAATCCGAACACAAACGAACGGCTACGTGGATATGCACCAAAATCAACTCCGGGAGTCAGGTTATTTCCCTTGGTAGACACTTCCGGATCAAAACCGCTGTAAGGAGTCCAGATAAACAGGTTACTGCCGGTAAAATATAGTCTCAGTTTACTGATTCCCCATGGTTTTATCCACTTCCGAGGAAATGTATATCCCAAAGTAAGGTTACTCAATCGCAAGAATGAAGCATCTTCTACAGCCCAGGAATGCACATAATAATCACCGTTCTCCAGGTCGGCTACCGAAGCAACCGTCTTACCGGAATTCAGTTTCGCCAACACATCCGGATCTGTCACCTCATTTCCATCAGAATCGATGGTCATCCAACGGTTGGAACTATTGGCCACATCCAGTACGTTCTTATTGGTTGAACCCGCCAACGTATTACTCAGTTTTGTAGCATTCAGCACTTCAGCTCCATAACTGAAAGTAAAGAAGACACTTAAATCGAAATTCCGATATGAGAAACTATTGTTCAATCCTCCATAGAAATCGGGATTGGCATTTCCAATCACCGTACGGTCATTGTCGTTTATAATGCCGTTTCCATCTACATCCTCAAACTTCCAGTAACCGGGTTGTACCCCTTCACGATAAGGCACATTCTCTTTCAGCGTATAGGTCTGAGTGGAAGCATCATAATTAAAGTCATCCACCTGATACAAACCAATGGTCTTAAAGCCATAGAACTGTCCGACAGGACGACCTACCTCAATCTTATGGGTGTTCTGATTGAATCCGAACTGTGCTTCTTCCAGAAAATAATCTTCACCTGACAAAGCCTCAATGCGGTTCTTATTATACGACAAATTGAAGTCTGTGGACCAGGTAAAATTCTTTCGCTGAATATTTACCGAAGAAATGGTCAGGTCCATACCGATATTTCGGGTCTTTCCTACGTTACGCAACATAGTCGTATAACCGGAAGAAGACGGAACTTTGGAGTTCAGCAGCAAATGAGAACTTTTGTTCAGATAGAATTCCGGAGAAATAATGAGACGTTGCCCCCAGAAGCCCATATCCAGTCCCACGTTCAATGTTTTGTTTGACTCCCATTGCAGTTCTACACTTGGTATACCCGAAGGTGCATAACCAGGCGATACGGTTTCTCCGCTTGGATAGCTGGCCGACTTCAGAAGATTCAAGGAAGCATAACTCGCAATACGGTTATTTCCGGCCAATCCGTAGCCGGCACGCAACTTCAAATCAGAAAACAAATTCAGTTTCTTGATAAACTCTTCTTCGCTCAACCGCCAGGCAGCCGATACGGAAGGAAAGAATCCCCATTTATGATTGGCACTAAATTTAGAAGAGCCATCGGCACGTATGGTAGCTGTCAGCAAATAACGCTCCCCCCAATTGTAGTTCAGACGAGAAAAAAATGAGATTAACTTATCATCATAATTCACGTTGGAAGTAATTGAACCCGGAGTACCCAGGCTCATGTCATCCAGTCCGATGTCATTATTGGGAAAGTTCGTGGCTGAAGAGACAACCCAGCGTGTCCAGCGTGACACCCATTCCTGTCCCCACATGGCCGTAAATTTCTGTTTTTTTGTCTTATATTCATAATTCAGCACATTGGATGTCTGAAAACTTCCATTCTCCGAGTACTGAATGCTCCCGTTAATACTGGAACGCTTGGCAGTTGAAGACAGTTCTCCATAAAAACGGTCACGGCGCAGAATCTGGTAACGTGTACCTATGGTACTTCTGAAAAACCAGCGTTTCCCAAGCCGATAGTTTAATCCACCATTCAACTGAAAGGTACGTGTCATACGGTCATCCTGCTCCTGCTGGGCAGAAATCAAAGGATTCTGCATCGGATTCGACTCATCATCCACGTACAACGGATCTTCTCCTTGCAGCAACTCTTCTTCCGTTCCATTAATTCCTGCCACAGGACGCGACTGAAGAATCTGCTCCATCTTATTGAATCTGGCATTTCCTTCGGAAGTTCCCATGCCATATACCTTGGACTGCGTAAAATTTACCCTGGCATTCACCGACAGTCGCTTGTTTCCTTTATGAGACAAATTCAAAGATACATTATGTTTTTCATCTCCACTATACACCATGGCACCCAGGTTCTTAAAATACGCATAGCCCAGGCTGTAACTCGTATTCTTATTTCCTCCGGAGATGTTGACGCGGTAATTCTGGCTGGTAGTAGTCCGTCCGAGCACTTCCTCCTGCCAGTCTATCCCTCGCTCCGCATAGTTCTCCTGAATTTCCCGAAAAGAGCCATACACATTCTGAAAACGTGTGACTCCTTCTTCTCCATTCAGATACAGGTTTCGCTCATAATCCAGTGTCACAAACTCTTCGGAGGAAAGCACCGGAAGCTTACGGGCAATCTTGGCAAAACCAATATACGAGTCAAAGCTGACAGACAGCCTGGAATCTTCCTTCCCTCCGTTCTTCGTAGTAATCACCACGACTCCATTAGCTCCACGGGCACCATAGATGGCCGTCGCCGAAGCATCCTTCAAAATATCAATGGATTCAATCTCACCTGGATCCAGCTCTGCCATTCCATCTTCACTAGGGAAACCATCAATGACATACAAAGGTTCATTACTCTGGGTAATGGAGATACCACCACGCACACGGATGGAAATGGAGGAACCGGGACCTCCTTCTGACTGGGTAACCTGTACACCGGCCACCCGTCCCGCCAAAGCCTGTGTAACATCCGAAGTCGGCGTTTTCATCAAGTCATCACTTTTTACCGAAACAACCGAGCCGGTCAAGTCACTCCGCTTGGAGGTGCCATATCCGATTACAACCACCTCATCCAGCACTTTGTTATCCTGCTTTAACTGCACATCAATCTTCGTCCTTCCCTTGATCGGTATATCCTGTGAAGCCATACCAATGTAAGAGAATTGCAACACGTCTTTTGCTCCCGCACGAATAGAATATGTGCCATCCAGGCTGGTAATCGTACCTACCGAGGCGTTGCCCTTCACACGAATATTGGCACCGATAACCTCCAGGCCTTCTTCATCCACTACCTTTCCTGTAATGGCCAATGTTTGCGCGAGAAGCATAGCATGTCCCAGACAAAGCAAAAGAAAACTAACAACTATTCTTATATTTCTCATAATACTTAAATTTCAGTTATGATCATCACCACAAAAGTAGGTTGTTTACCCCAATATCGGTTTTAAATCCGTTTTATCTTCTTTCAAAAAGGTTTATTTTTTAAGTCCAGATAGCGTTTCAGGGCCTCCAGATAATAATAATCTGCATAATTCAACGGAGTATCTATTTCCGAACCGTGTGGAAGAGAGCCTACGGAATGCATCAGTATAAAACCTCCGTTTGTTCCTTTTTGGGCCAGATAAGCCGGACCAGAAAGATTCTTCAATATAGTTTCGGCGTAATTAAAATAAACCTCACCATTGGGTACGAACGTACTAAGCTCCAGGAAAGCCGAGGCTATCACGGCAGCAGCCGAAGCATCACGAGGAGTATCTGCTTTCACCGGTGCATCAAAGTCCCAATAACAAATCAGGTCGGGAGCTGTATTGCGTTTTCTAATCATATCGGCCACATGTACTGCTTCTTGCAAGAATAAAGTATCTCCTGTTTCACGGAAACAGGCAGTATAGCCATACACAGCCCATCCTTGTCCTCTGGCCCAGGCAGATTCATCGTTTTTTCCCTGGTGTGTCTGACGCTTTTCCACCGTACCGTCAGCATTATAACTCACCACATGATAGGAAGTATAATCCGGACGAAAATGATGTTTCATTGTCGTACGGGCATGCTGTATGGCCACCTGACGATAACGCATATCACCGGTTAGCTTGCTGACATGAAAAAGCAAATCCAGATTCATCATGTTGTCAATGATGACGGGATAATTCCATGTACCGAAATCCCAGGAACGAATACAGCCAATCTGTACATTAAAACGTGAACACAGATTATCGGCGGTTTCTGACAATACGGATATGATAGAATCATTCGGAGCCAATCGTAAAGCATTTCCGTAACTGCAATTCATCATAAAACCTATGTCATGATTGTCTCTGTATTTACGGACTGGATAAAGCCGGTTGGTATAACGGATGGCTTCTTCCTTCAAGCGTTCATTCCCGGTAAGTTCATAAGCATACCAAAGGCTGCCGGGAAAGAAACCGCTTGTCCAGTCATATATATCACAACTACGAAGCGTTCCCAGCTTTTCTTTTGCCGGATTAGGCCATAAGGAATCGGCAAAGGTAGCAGATTCGCGTTCCAGCTGTTCTTCCAGAAAATCGACTGTATAACCTGTCCACAAAGAGCGGGGCATTTTGACAGAATCTTTCATTTCTTCCGCTGTCAGATTCAGCTGGTAAGAGGCTACATCGAGTGCTTTTTCTATCCAGGCCTCTCTCTTCGTAGAAGGTTGACACGAAGTAAAAACCACACCCGCCAGTACAAATGATAAAAATGTCGTTGTTCTCATGATATTATGTATCTATTCTAAATTATTATTCTTCAGCACAAGTAGTCGGCAATGCCGGACGGTCTGCCACTTCTTCACACTTCCATACCCCATTGATTCTGTCATACAACACCGTGGTACCCTTCGCTTTACGATGATAAGTCTCTCCTTCGATGAGGCAATCTTTGTCACCGTAGCTAAACACGACCCCGGTTGAGGCGTTTTCCACCGTCAATGCAGCGGATTTCCGGACATCCAGTTCTGCAAATATACGCCAGCCATCTACCATCAGCTTTCCATCTTTTCCTCCGGAAACAACATGACTTTTGCCACTTTCTTCATCTAAGGTGATTATCGTCAGCAGACGATTGGCCTTACGGGGACTAAAAGAAGCCGTTAAATGCCAATAATTTTCCAGTGTTTCTCCCCGAATGGCCAAATCAGGATTGGGAGCAGCCTGAAACTCATTACATTGGGATATTTCACAAGCTTCCGTAGCAAACAAACGGGCCGTGGAGACAAAACCTCCTTCCGGATGAGGAGTCACCAGGGTATTCGAAGAAGCATCTATCTGAAAGCGAACCGGACTATGAAGGAGCCACTCCCACCGGACTTTCCGACTGGCTTCCATCTCATCATAGATTACCACAATTCCTGGACGCAAAACCAGAATATGACGGAGATATTTGGTCAGAGGAGTTTTTCCAAAGCCATATTCCGGAGTCTGTTCCAATCCTGCAGCCTCAAAATTTTTCTGCCACATAGGATATTCACTTACCCCACCATAAGCATGAGAAGCATCTCCCAGACAATAAGTAATATGTTCTCCGTGAAGCATCCGAGTCACGTTTCCGTAGGCTTTTGTGGTAAATCCCTGTCCGATACCATCCACAAGCAGCGTATTATGAGCACAAGTATGCCGATAAGACAAGATATTATGCCTATCACTAAAGTTCAAGTAATAACCGCTCGAACGATAAACCGGTACTCCGTTATAATGCAAGTTAAAGGCGTTCTGGTTAGAATGAGTGTGACTTCCAGAACCAAACGGACTGGAACGGAAACTCAGATACATGCCGCGAGTACAATCGGCCAAAGAGTCTATGGCTATCACTTCACCGGTATCTTGAAACCAAACGGCTTTAGGGGCATTTGCCGGCAAAGAAGAAGATGCCGGACGGAGCTTTCCACTCACCATACGATAAAGACGAAACTCGTAATCTGTTTCATATTTCTGATTAATGGAAGAATACCATGCCGCATAAGCATCTTGTTTTTCGCGGGCCAGGAAATCAGCAAATCCACTCCGTATGCGCAAAGGCTGGTCGTTGGTCTTTTCATGCCCATCGCCAAATCCGGCAGACATGGAGCGTGGAGGCCAGCTATACACCAATCCCTTCCCCGCATTCTGGTACCAAGGATGACTCATAAAATCGGTCTTTGTCAGATAAGAACACAGGGAAGCCATGTAATACAGAGTCACCGCATTGGCACTAAAATAGCTGGTTCCATTGTGCCAGTTTCCATCTCTGTTGAAACCGGAGGCCGGTGCCTTGCTTGTCCAGACCTCATACAGATATTCCAAATATTCCATAGCCAGGGGCTCTTTGTCATAAAATACCAAAGCGGCTTGCATGAATTTCCGTACCGGGAACTGCCAGAAATGGTTGTCAAACACATGATTCTCTTCATGCCCGAACAAACGGGAACGATACACACGGAACACCTGCATCACCAGGCGTTGTATCTCATCCCGTTCTTTCGGTGTAAAAAACGTATAACAAGTCTCATAAGTATTTGCCAGCAGAAAAGCTAAGTCACCGGCAAAGAAGTCATTTTCAAGTCGTTTATCATCCAAACGTGCCTTCAGGAGCCAGCGCACGTATTGTACCATTTTCTTCGCATATACAGGACGTTGCAAAAGCAGATAAGCCGTGTGCAGTCTGACACTCAATTCTGCCATCTCACTCACCTTTCCATAAGGATCGGTATCCGTTGACAGATTAAATGCCAGTCCCATACGTGCCTGGGCTATCATATCATTAAATTCAGGATGCGCATACACATTCTTTCTTGCCGAAGCCAGACTATCCGACAAGTAGCAATAAATCCGGTTTCCCAATTCTGGAATATTCGAAAGAAAAGTCTGAAAAGGTGGAGTCACAAAACGAGGAACGTCCTCACCTACCACAAAACGATATACTTTACTCCACTCAGCACACACACCTTCCCTACTCACCCGACGATATTTCCAGAACCATGCACCCGGGGAAAGTGTACGGTGCGGATTATACATACACCAGGGTTTAGGAGAAGAAAGAAAAGTGGAATGCACAGGAAAACTTGCATCCGAAGAAAGTGCAAACTGAAGCTTATCTTCCCCTTTCAAAGAATAAGGAACAAATAAAGCAGAAGGGTTAATATATAAAGGAGTTTTCTCCTGAGGGTAAGGCACTGTCCGCACATTCTCATGGATACACTTTTGCTCCGAGTGTCCGGAAACACTCATCACACTCAGACAGAGCCCCCATACGATTACAAAAATCTTTTGCAAATTATTTTTCATGGCATATACTATTCTTTTCTCTGCAAAGATAGTCTGCCACTGAAAGACACTTCTTTCAATACTGTTGCAAACAATTTCAAAACCGTTGAAAAAACAGCCCCGTAAGGCTGTTTAGTCTACTTTTTATAGGTTAATCCATAGTTTCCCGCAAAGCCTTGCAGAGCTGGTCGGGACAAGAAGTCGGTTTCCCGCCACAACGGATACCTTCCAGACGAGCAATCACCTCATCCACCTTCATTCCTTCTACTAAAGCGGAAATTCCTTTCAGATTTCCGTTACAACCTCCCATGAAACGCACATCTTTCAGTACGCCATTCTCTACCTCAAAATCAATCTGAGAACTACATGTTCCCATCGTACGATAACTATATTTCATCGCCATCACATTCTATTCGAGTTAGACATAAAAAGAGAACGGAGCACCGCTTGCCGGTTTATTCCGGCCGGATACTCCGTTCCGTCATTATCTTTCAAGAAAAAGCTTATTCAGCGTCTTCTTCCGGTTTCATGTTAGTATATACGGTCTGTACATCGTCAAACTCTTCCAGACGTTCTACCATCTTGTCGATAGTTTCACGCTGTTCCGGAGTCACGTCTTTCAAGTCGTTCGGGATGTAAGTGAAATCACCACCGACATCTTCAAAGCCACATTCTTCCAGATGTTTCTGGATAGCCGCATAGCTCTTCGGATCACCGTAGATAGTGATAGTTCCTTCTTCCAGATCTTCATCGAATTCGTCTTCTACGTTGTAGTCAATCAAGTCCAGAATCAGTTCTTCCATATCAATGCCTTCTTTCTTCTTGAAAGTGAACACACACTTGTGATCGAACAAGAAGGCCAGTGAACCTGTAGTACCCAAGTTACCTCCGAACTTGTTGAATACAGAACGTACATCGGCTACGGTACGAGTCGTGTTGTCAGTCAAAGTATCTACGAATACGGCAATTCCGTGAGGACCGTATCCTTCGTAAGTCATGCTCTTGTAATCGCTCTGGTCTTTACCCATTGCATTCTTGATGGCACGTTCGATGTTATCCTTCGGCATGTTTTCACGCTTACAAGTAGCAATTACCGAACGCAAAGCCGGGTTGTTTTCCGGTTCCGGACCACCAGCTTTTACTGCAATTGCAATTTGTTTACCCAGACGAGTGAAAGTCTTCGCCATGTGACCCCATCTTTTCAATTTTGTAGCTTTTCTATATTCAAACGCTCTTCCCATTGGATGATATTTTTAAATTTATTTTTAATGAGTTCTCTTTTTATTATGCTGAATGAGCTTCCAGTATTTCCAGTACCCTATTCCGCTAATCAGTAAGCATCCCAAACCGCCCACAATGGCCAATCCATTCTTCCATGGCGCATTGAGAGAAAAATCCCAAAGGACTCTTACGGCCTGAAACGCAAGCACCAAGCCCACGGAGAATGCCGTCAGACATCTCCGCTTAACTTTCAGGTGATAATCTGGTTGAATATCGTAACGCATCATTCAGGTCTTTATCTTACCGAAGCACAGCTCCCAGCTTGTTCTGCAGGTTGCCAATCAGCTTCTGCATGAACTTGTCAATCTGCTTGTCGTTCAGTGTGGCATTTTCATCCTGAAGCATGAAGCTTACGGCATAGCTCTTCTTGCCGGCTTCCAGGTTCTTGCCCTCGTACACGTCGAACAATTCAACAGACTTCAGCAGCTTCTTGTCGGTTTCGTAAGCAATCTTTTCGATTTCAGCAAACTGTACCTTCTTGTCAATCAGCAAAGCCAAGTCACGTTTTACAGCCGGGAACTTGGAGATTTCCTTGTAGCTTACCACATTGTTCTTGATAGCCTTCATCAGTTCCTTCCAGTTCAAGTCGGCATAATATACTTCATGGTCAATGTCGAACGCCTTCTGAATCTTCTTGCAAACCACACCGAAGGTAGCCAGCAGCTTACCGCCACGAGTGTGTACGGAAATAGCTACCGAGTAAATGTCGTCCGAAAGATTTCCGAATACCAGTCCTCCGAAGTTTACCCCCAGACGACGGAAGATATTCAGCACGTAAGCCTTCAATTCATATACTGATGAATTTTCATCGGCATGTGCCCAAGAGTTGCTTACCCGCTTTCCAGTCAGCCACAAGCCCATGTGCAATTCTTCCGAATAGGCAGCCAGTACCTTTTCCGGATTCTTCTTCTCGGCATGGAAGTGATAGCAGTTACCGAATTCGAAGAACTTCAAGTCGGCATTCTTGCGGTTGGCATTGTGCTGGATGCTTTCCAGACCGCCGAAAAGCAGTGTGGCACGCATCACGTTCAAGTCGTTGCTCAACGGATTCATCACACGCACCAAGTTTTCCGGCTTGAACGTTTCCAGTCCGTCATAATAAGCCGCAGCGGTCAGTGAGTTGTTCAGGATCTCATTGAAACCACAACCCACCAGCTGTTCGCCGACCAGGTTCTGCAATTTCACCGACTTGTCTACTTCTCCCTTCACGCTCAAGCTGGACTTCAGCGTAGTGGGGATTTCCACATTATTATATCCATAAATACGGAGAATATCTTCTACCACGTCGCACGGACGCTGTACATCCACCCGATAAGGAGGAACCAGTAACGAAAGACCTTCCGCCGTTTCATTCACAATCTTCATCTCCAGGCTGGTAACGATGCTCTTCACGGTTTCTACCGGAATCACCTTACCCACCAGTGAGTTGACATAGTCGTAAGAAAGCTCTACCGGGAAATCAGCAATCGGATGCGGATAGTTGTCCTTGATTTCAGAAGCGATTTCACCTCCCGCCAGTTCCTTCACCAGCAGCGCAGCTTCCTTCAAGGCATAAATCGTAATGTTCGGGTCGATACCACGTTCGAAACGGAAAGAAGAATCCGTGCTCAAACCGTGACGACGTGCCGTCTTGCGCACCCAAGTCGGATGAAAATAAGCGCTTTCCAAGAACACGTCTGTAGTGGCTTCCGTCGTACCTGAATCCAATCCGCCAAATACGCCGGCAATACACATCGGCTCTTCCGTGTTGCAAATCATCAGGTCCTTGTCAGACAGCTTGCGTTCCACTTCGTCCAGTGTCACGAACGGAGTTCCTTCGGCACAAGTCTTCACCACAATCTTGCCACCCTTAATCTTGTCGGCATCGAAGCAGTGCATCGGCTGACCGTAGGCATGCAGAATGTAGTTGGTAATATCGACGATATTATTAATCGGACGCACACCGATAAGACGGAGCTTGTTCTGCAACCATTCAGGACTTTCCTTCACCGTCACTCCCTTGATAGCTACTCCGGCATAACGCGGGCAGGCTTCGGTATTTTCCACCACAATGTCGATGTTCATGTCATGATTGTCTACCTGGAATGCATCGACCGACGGACGCTTCAATGTAGCCTTGTGTCCGTTCTGGATAAGCCATGCATACAAGTCGCGGGCTACCCCATAGTGTGAGCAGGCATCGGCACGGTTCGGAGTGATGTCCACTTCAAGTACATATTCACTCTTGATGTTATAGTAATCCTTGGCGGGTGTACCTGGAACCACATCGTCCGGCAATACAATGATACCTTCGTGGCTTGTGCCCACGCCGATTTCATCTTCGGCACAAATCATACCGTTTGACTCCACACCACGGAGTTTGGATTTCTTGATAGTAAAACACTGGTCGCCATCGTACAGCTTCGTACCTATTGTGGCTACGATGACCTTCTGTCCAGCAGCCACGTTGGCTGCACCGCAGACAATCTGTACAGGCTCTCCCTGTCCCAAGTTGACGGTGGTAATATGCATGTGGTCGGAATTGGGATGCGGTTCGCAAGTCAGCACCTCGCCAACGACAAGGCCTTCCAATCCTCCCTTGATGGTTTGAACTTCTTCCACTCCCCCAGTCTCCAGACCGATGGAAGTCAGTGCGGCTGCCACTTCGTCCGGGGTAAGGTCGAAGTCGACGTATTCTTTCAGCCAGTTATAAGAGATATTCATATCGTTGTTATTTATAATTTCCTAAGAATGATGCGCAAAGTTATAAAAATTAGATGGAATATTCTAATAAAATCCACAGATTGCTTTAATTTCAACTGAATACTAAAGAATTAGCCTAACAAATATTCAACACTCCTAAGTCAAAAAGCAGAATGCATGACCCGTATGCCCCACCCTTACTCGTTCATTTCCAATATCGGAAACCTCCTCTTATCCAATATTTATATCCTCATTTTGCAAACGACAGGTATTTTTCCCAAACGAAAATCTTATTCTTCAAACATAAAAATTCTTATACAAACCGCTTTTATTCGCTGAAATAGCAGAAAATTGAACAAGTTATATTACTTTTACTCAATAAATATTCGGGGAGCGTTCCATTGAATCAAATTCAGCGACAGTTTCCCTATTATGAAATGAAATCACAATCCGACAATCATCACATTATGAAAAAACTACCTCAATTTCTCGCGGCATGTGCCATGCTTTCGCTTCCTGTAGGAATGCACGCACAGCAAGACACTGCCTATTTCGTGAAGCACCTGCCTTTTTCCGGCAATGAAACCCTGGAGCAAAAAGTATCCATGGCCGCCCGCCTGGTTCCCACACCTCAACAGCTGGCCTGGCAACAAATGGAACTGACGGCCTTCCTGCACTTCGGTATCAACACGTTTACAGACCGAGAATGGGGCGACGGTTCGGAAGATCCGGCATTGTTCAACCCCACCGACCTGGATGCCGAACAATGGGTAAAGACCTTGAAAGAAGCCGGCTTCAAGATGGTACTGCTCACCGCCAAGCATCACGACGGGTTCTGTCTGTGGCCTACCAAAACCACCACTCACTCCGTCGCGTCTTCTCCCTGGAAAAACGGGAAAGGCGATGTGGTCAAGGAACTTCGCGATGCCTGTACCAAATATGACATGAAATTTGGTGTCTACCTGTCACCATGGGACCGGAACGCCAGCTGCTACGGCGATTCTCCTGCCTACAACAAATTCTTCATCGAACAGCTGACCGAACTGCTGACCAACTATGGAGAAGTACACGAAGTATGGTTTGACGGCGCGAACGGAGAAGGCCCCAACGGAAAAAAACAGACCTACGACTGGGATGCCTTCTACAAGACCATCCAGCGCCTGCAACCCAAAGCCGTCATGGCCATCATGGGCGACGACGTACGCTGGGTAGGCAACGAAAAAGGACTTGGACGGGAGACCGAATGGAGTGCCACGGTACTGACTCCGGGAATTTACGCCCGCTCGGAAGCGAACAATGCCCGCCTGAAAGTGTACAGTCAGGCCAAGGACCTGGGCAGCCGCGAAATGCTGAAAGATGCCACGGAACTTTTCTGGTATCCGTCGGAAGTCGACGTATCCATCCGTCCGGGATGGTTCTGGCATGAAGCTGAAAATGACAAGGTAAAAAGTCTGAAGCAACTGTCGGACATCTATTTCCAGTCGGTAGGCTACAACTCTGTCCTCCTGCTGAACATTCCTCCCGACCGTCGGGGACGGATTCATGAAGCCGATGTGGCCCGTCTGAAAGAATTTGCCGCTTACCGCCAAGAAACGTTCAAAGACAACAAAGTGCTCCGTGGAGACCAGCCGTGGGAAGCCCCGCAGGGAGCTACACGCACCTATGCCGTGAAAAGCCAAAGCCCCATCAACGTGGTGATGCTGCAAGAAGACATCTCCAAAGGGCAGCGAGTGGAAGACTTCACCCTCGAAGCCTGGGACAACGGCAGCTGGAAGCTTTTGGGAAAAGGAACCACCGTGGGCTACAAACGCATGGTACGTTTTCCTGATACCGTGACCGACTCGTTGAAAGTCACCATTCACCAGAGCCGACTGAACGCGCACATCCAGCAAGTGGCGGCTTACTACGCCCAGCCGCTGGCTGAACAAGGAAGCGCAGCCAACTGGAACAACCTGTCCAGAGACTCCTGGAAAAAGCTGTCGGCTTCCCCGCTGACCCTCGATTTGGGAAAGACCGTTACCCTCAAGGCCTTTACCTATGCCCCCCTGAACGCAGAAGCCAAACCGACCATGGCTTTCCGCTATAAGTTCTCTGTCAGCAAGGATGGAAAGAAATGGAAGGAACTGATCAGCCGCGGAGAGTTCAGTAACATCATGCACAACCCACTGCCGCAGACCGTGACCCTTCCGCAGGCAGAATCTGTCCGGTTCATCAAACTGGAAGCTACAACTCCCGATGCCACTACCGCTACGGTAGAACTGGAGGAATTCGGAGTGACCGTTGCAGAATAACTTCTGAAACAACCCGTATAGATACGCCACAGGCGGCCCGCATCCAAACGAGCCGCCTGTGTTATTTTAGTCTTGCCTCTTAGAATGGTACATCCGGCACCGGAGCCCCAAACGGATTATCGGGCATCGGAGGAATGTCAGAAGGTGGAGGCGGTACGAAATCCTGTCCCCCGCCGCTGTTCATCTTCGAACGGAGCACCGGCGCAGGCTTCTCTTCACCTGGCATCGGCACAATCATTTCGTCATCCGGGTTCTGGAAGCGGGCATACTCGCCACGGAAGCGCAGCAACACATCGCCCACCGCACCGTTACGATGCTTGGCAATGATGATTTCGGCCATACCGTGCAAGTCGTTTCCTTTCTCGTCGGTATAAATCTTATAATATTCCGGACGGTGGATGAAACACACCATATCGGCATCCTGCTCGATGGCTCCCGATTCACGCAGGTCGCTCAACTGCGGACGCTTCCCGTCGATACCTTCACGGTTCTCCACACCACGGTTCAACTGGCTCAGAGCCACAATCGGAATATTCAGTTCCTTGGCCAGTCCCTTCAACGAACGCGAGATGGTGCTGACCTCTTCCTGACGGCTGCCGAACGACATACCGCTGGCATTCATCAGCTGAAGGTAGTCGATGATGATAATCTTCACCCCGTGCTCACGCACCAGACGACGCGCCTTGGTTCGCAATTCGAATACGGACAATGACGGCGTATCGTCCACATACAACGGGGCGTCATACAATTCTTTAATTTTGTAGTCAAGCTGTCCCCACTCGTAAGGCGCCAGCTGACCGCTCTTGATTTTCTCACCCGGAATCTCGCAGACGTTCACAATCAGACGGTTCACCAGCTGCACATTGCTCATTTCAAGCGAGAACAACGCCACCGGCACCTTGTTGTTCACCGCCATGTTCTTCGCCATGGAAAGCACGAACGCCGTCTTACCCATGGCCGGACGGGCCGCAATGATAATCAAGTCGGAATTCTGCCAACCCGAAGTCATCTTGTCCAACTGATGGAAACCGCTTGAAAGTCCGCTCAGACCGTCGGTACGGGCCGCTGCCTTCTGCAACATCTCGTAGGCCTCCTGAATGACCGGATTAATCTGCGTGTAATCCTTTTTCATATTCTGCTGAGAAATCTCGAAAAGCTTTCCTTCGGCCTCCTGCATCAGGTCGTCCACATCCTGCGTCTCGTCGAACGCCTTGGTCTGTATGCTGCTCGTGAAAGAAATCAGTTCACGCGCCAGAAACTTCTGGGCAATGATACGGGCATGGTATTCAATGTGGGCCGACGACGCCACCTTACCACTCAGCTGCGTGATATAAAACGGTCCACCCACCTCTTCCAGGTCGCCGCGTGACCGCAACTGTTCCGTCACGGTCAGGATATCAATCGGTTTCTGCTGGATGGCCAGGTCGGTGATGGCCGCATAAATCAGCTGGTGCCGGTGCTCGTAGAACGATTCCGGGCGAAGAATCTCGCTCACCAGCGAATATGCATCCTTTTCAATCATCAGCGCACCCAGCACCGCCTCCTCCAGTTCAGGAGCCTGCGGTTGCAGATGCCCGTACTCATCCATCGGCTTGGTCTTGGCCGTTTTTGCCACACGTGTATTTCTTCTCGGTTCTGCCATTAGTTTGTTTTTTTAAGTGGGACAAAGATACGATTTTTTCCGTGAATCCCATTTTTCTAAAAACTTTCGTGTATATTTGAGCAACAAAAAACAAACAAAACAAACGACACTATGATTACCTTTCCAAATGCCAAAATAAACCTTGGCTTGAATATTACTGAAAAACGCGCCGATGGTTACCACAACCTGGAAACCATTTTCTATCCCATCCACTTGCAAGACGCACTGGAGGTGACGCGAAGAGAAAAAGATGATACTCCTTATACCCTCCACGTAAAAGGAACTGCCCTTGAAGGAGCTCCGGAAGACAACTTGGTAGTGAAAGCCTACGAGCTGTTGAAGAAAGACCATGAGATGCCGCCCATCGACATCCACCTGTTCAAGCACATCCCTACGGGTGCGGGACTGGGAGGCGGTTCGTCCGACTGCGCTTTCATGATCAAGCTGCTGAACGAGAAATTCCGCCTGAACCTGAGTCTGGAAGAAATGGAAGCTTACGCCGCCCATCTGGGTGCCGACTGTGCCTTCTTCATCCGCAACCAACCGGTCTTTGCCACTGGCATCGGCAACGTTTTTGAACCCATCCGCCTGTCGCTTTCAGGCTGTTACCTCGTGCTGGTGAAACCGGACATTTTCGTATCCACCCGCGAAGCCTTTGCCCATATCACTCCCCACAAGCCGGAGGTTTCCTTGAAGGACATCGCCCGCCAGCCGGTAGAAACATGGAAAGACAACATGAAGAATGATTTTGAAGACAGCGTTTTCCTGCAATACCCGGAAATTGCCGCTATCAAGGACGAACTGTACGACCTGGGTGCCGTGTTCGCCAGCATGAGTGGTTCCGGCTCCTCGGTGTACGGCATCTTCCGCCAGCCGGTAGAAAACGTGGACGAAAAATTCGGCGGCTGCTTCTGCCGTCAGAGAGAACTGGACTGATAAAGTCCGGTTTTCTCTTATACTATACGAAGCAAAATCCATTATTCCAATCACGTCATTTGATTTTCAATCCCGGCATCAGGGGTTTCACATCCACCAGTTCCAATTCTTTCACCATTGAAAGTGTCCCTTGCTTGTATTTCTGAAAATGGGATGTTTTCAAATGGTTGTCGTAGGCCGCACGGTCGGCATAGATTTCGAGGATGGTCACATTATACGGCGCCTCCTTCTCGGCAGTGGCATAGAGTGTCAATACACCCGGTTCCAAGCGCATGGAAGCTTCAATTTCTTCCTTCAGGAAAGCATTGTAGGCCTCCAACTGGGTCGGGTCCACAGAAATCTTTGACAGGCGCACCAGGTTGTTTTCAGCAGGAACCGGTCGGGAATATTCTTCCTTGATGATGCGCAACGCCTTGATGGCCGCCGGGAAACCGATATACGGCAGACACTGGATGACGGCAGCAGTCAGTGTTTCGGGCGTGTTGCCCACGTTGAGATTGCCGTGATAGTGCGAACGAAGCTGACTTTCGGCTTCCAAAGTTGTCAGCACACAGTAGCCCAGCAATTCGCGTGTCGGCAAATCGATGGCGCCCCGGCTGTATATTTCACCAAAGAAATAATCCGTGAGGAATTGCTCCACCTGCTTGCCCATATCACCGGGTAATCCTTCCATCACCGAAGCGATGCCGCCGGGATAGAGCCGGTCCTGAATGACCTTGCCCGTCGCATGACGGGTTTCCTCCGTCACCGTGCCTTGCTTTTCCAACGGCAATGAGATGCCCCGCTCCTGAAACACTTCATTTACCGTAGCCACGGCATTCAGCATTTTAGGGAAACCAATGAAAGGCGCAGTGAGATACATCACCTCTCGCAGCTCTTCAGGAGTGACTCCGACATTAAGTGCCGCCCCTGCATGGACTTTCAATTGCGGAAGTGTCTGCATGGTAGCAAGGGTGATGCAGGTAATCATTTCACGCTGTTTCAAGGTAAGGTTGCCCGTTTGAAATACCTCACCGAAGATAAACTTCTGCAAAATATCCATCATTTCCGGGTCAGTACCCTGTCCGGTCAAGGCTTTCCCGCCGAACAGCGTGTGGTAATTCTGCTTGCATACTTCTATTCTATTCATACTATGGTTTATTGTTTGTGCCATCATGGACAAGCTACTTGCCAGCACGAAGGCTATTATGATACTGATTACTTTTCTCATATACTGTATTTTCGGTTATTTATCTAAATGCAAAAATACATCGTGATGAACGAAAATCCCGTAACCATAAGTTGGCAGAATATACCATTTTTACAGAATTTACAACCTGCATAAAACATTGTCAGTTAAATACTTTATCTTTGTATAGACACAACAAGAAAGAGTATGAGCACTATATTGAAAGTAAGAAATGTCAATGATTACGGGAATTATCTCGGTTGTGTCACGAAACATCCATTTGTTTGCGTGGTAGACTATGCCGAGGTGTCCCCCATACGTCACAGTCTGAACAATTACAGTGTGTACGGACTGTTCCTGCGGGACGATGCCGATGTAGCCTTGGACTATGGCCGTGGCAAGTATGACTACCACAAAGGTACGCTGCTGTGCGTGGCACCCGGACAAGTGGGAGGCAAGGAAGACAACGGCGAACAGGTGTCTATTACGGGGTGGGCGCTCCTCTTTCACCCGGACCTGCTGCACGGCTTTCCACTCGAAAAGCACATCAAGGAATATTCTTTCTTCGACTACCGTGTCAATGAAGCCCTGCACATGACAGATGAGGAGCATGACATCCTTGTCTCTCTCATGCGCCAGATACAAGACGAATTATGCAAAAAGCCAGACGAGCTACAGAACACCATCCTTGTAGGCTACATCGAACTGATGCTCAACTTCTGCCAACGGTTCTACAACCGCCAGTTCTTGACCCGCAAGGTAGAGAACTCCGACATTCTCGTCCGTTTCGACCATCTGCTTCGCGATTATTTTGAAGACAAACTACAGCTGACCCTCGGCCTGCCTAGCGTGCAGTATTGTGCCGACAAGCTGTGCCTGTCACCCAATTATTTCGGAGACGTCATCAAGAAAACCACTGGCGATACGGCAAGCAATCACATCCGTCGATTCATCATCCGGCTGGCCAAGAACGGACTGGCAGCGGGCGAAACCGTGTCGCAGGTATCCGACAGACTCGGCTTTGAATATCCCCAGCATTTCAGTCGCATGTTCAAGAAGCAAGAAGGCATCACTCCTTCCGAATACTGCCAGCAGCTGCACACCTAACAAACAAGTCTTCCGCAATTATCTGTATAACGGTAAAATCATTTATCTATCTGGCTCTCCGTGAAGGGGTCGGCACGGTGCCCCATCAGATCTATCTTGGCGTAGGCAGCGTCAAACTCCTCCATTTCGTAAGGAGTCAGCCGTACGGAAGCGGCACCGAGGAAGTCAGCCAGATGGTCAGGATTAGTCGTTCCGGGAATAGGGACAATCCATGATTTACGCGAGAGCATCCAAACCAGAGCAAACTGCGCCGGAGTCACCCCTTTACGTTTCGCCCATTCCTCCACGAGATAAACCAACGGCATATTGTGTTTCAATGCTTCAGGCTGGAATTGCGGCAGATTATACCGCCTGTCTCCCTTTTGGAAACGGCTGTGTTCGTTGATTGTTCCCGTCAGGAAAGCCCGCCCCAGCGGACAATAAGGCACAAAGCCGATGCCCAACTCCTGAAGCGTGGGAAAGATCTTGGTCTCCGGTTCACGCCACCAGATGGCATATTCACTCTGCACGGCTGAAAGCGGACATACCGCATGTGCCCGGCGTATGGAGCGGGCACTTGCCTCAGACAATCCCCAATGCAAGACTTTCCCTTCCTGCATCAAGTCTTTTACCACCCCAGCCACCTCTTCCATCGGCACATTCGGATCCACACGGTGCTGATAAAGCAGGTCGATGTGGCCTGTACGCAAACGGCGCAACGAACCTTCCACTGCCCGCCGGATATGGTCCGGCCGGCTGTTCAGGGCGGTCGGCTGACCCTCTTCTACCCCGAATCCGAACTTCGTCTCGATTTTAACCTTGTCACGAAATGGGGCAACAGCCTCGCCCACCCATTCCTCACTGGTGTAAGGCCCGTAAACCTCTGCCGTGTCGAACAGCGTAACCCCCTGGTCGTATGCCCTCCGAATCAGGTCTATCATCTCCTTCTTCTCGTATTTACCTCCATAGTAGCCCACCATCGGCAGGCAACCCAAGCCGATGGCAGAAACTTCCATTCCACCCAGCTTGCGGTGTTCCATCTCTTTTCTTTGTGCCCGATTGTTTGACGACGCATCTGTCGCGCTCTCCCCCATCAGCCTCGTTCCGGCAAAGGCCTGATCCATGCCAGTCATCATTCCGATTGCGGCCAAGGTGTAGCTGGAAGCCTGTTTCAAAAATTTCCTTCGGTCCATCATCTCCTGTTTTTTAGTCTTTATGCAAAGGTAGCGGAGAACAGGCCGTAGGTATGTAACAATAACTCGGAGGTGTGTACCCGTTTCACTGATTTTCTTTCAGCATCTTCAGGGCAATATCCATATACCGTGTGATGTCGGTCGTAAGCTCGCGGTGATATACGTCGCTACGCTTGCGGCCCAGGCGCACCACGATGGCATCCAGTGCGGGGATGGCGATGATATATTGCCCCAGCATACCGCGCATGTAAGGACAACGCATCCCGCGATAATCCATGACCCACGTCTGGAAACCATAGTAGCTGAGAGAATCCTTTCCCCACTGGTCTTTCAGGTACGAAGCGGGACGCATCAGCTCGTCCATATAGGCTTCGGATACCAGTTGGCGGCCGTGCCAATTGCCGCGATGCAACAAGAGACTTCCGAAACGGGCTACGTCGCGGGCCGTGGTATGGAAGCAGCAAAAGGCTTTCTCGTCGCCGTCTTTTTTGTCGAGCAACCAATAGGCATCACGTTCGGCCTGCATCGGACGCCAGAGTTTCTCTTCGGCATAGTCGCTTAGTGTTTTCCCGGTGGCCGCTTCAATCACAAAAGCCAGCAGTTGGGTCTCACCGCTACGATAAGAATACTGCACGCCGGGCTTTTCCGTCACGTCCAAGCCCGTCACCAAGTCGTACAGATCATTGCCGTAGTAGCCGTGCGTGGTAACGGAGAAGAGCGAGGTGTATGCCTCATCCCACGCCATGCCGCCGCTCATGGTCAGCAAGTCGCGCAAGGTAACATCGGACTGCATCCCTTTCGTATAGGTCGGCAGGTAGCGCGATACGGGGTCATCCAAACTGCGAATCTTTCCTTCGTCGAGGGCCACACCCGCCAACAGTCCCACGATGGTCTTTGTGGCAGAATAGAGGTTCGAGGTCAGCGTGTCGTTCCACCCGTCACGGTAACTCTCAAAAAGGATGCTGTCACGATGAATGACGAGAAACGACACGGTGCGCAGGCTGTCCAGATAGTGCGCATCCTGCTCCGTCAGTCGGTAGCGGTTATAGTCGGCAGAAAGGGGCCAGTACCACACGTCATCGGGATTATGGTGCACCGTGTGTCGGTGAAAGGTTTCCAAGTCATCGATAACGGGCATCCAGTGAATGAGCGCCTGACGGGCATAGTAGGGCAAGGAGGCATACACCACCCCCAGCACCACTACCAGGGCGATGAGCAGGCGGAGAATGGTTTTCTTCTTTGTTTTCATAGGGATATGCTGTAAGGAATGTTTTCTTTCCGTAGCTCTTCAGAAGCCTGTATACCAAGCGGGATAGATTCGGTTTCTTGTCTGAAATGAGGTGTACTGTTTTTACAAACTTACGGAAAATATCTGTAACAGACAATTAGCTCGAGAAAGTATATCTTCCACTACTTTAGGATTTTTCATCCCCTTTTGTCGGAAAGAGCCACACCGGAGTGATAAACCAATCACCGCGTCCGTACGGCAGGTATCAAACGTATGATAACTCACTACCAAGTGAAGGTAATCTGCATCGTACTTTCGGATACGCACAAGGATATAGCGAGAGTGTAGGACGAAGGAAGACTTGCCGAATGGTGCGATGACAATCTGCAATGGCTACACCGCACCTTCGGCAAGGAGAATACCGTTTCGGCAGTCCTGCACATGGATGAGCACACACCGCATATCCATGCTACAGTCGTACTGATAGTAACGGGATAGCGCAGGAAAGCCAAGAAGAATAAAACAAAAGTCAAACACTTCTACCACAAGAAGTCAATACCATGCACCTATGTGCCGATGACGTGCTGATGTGAGAAACTAGTCACCTACAACGACAGTTACGCAAAAGCAATAGGAAAATATGGTTTGCAACATGGCGTACGTAGCTCAAAAGCACGGCATACGACAACAGCCCAATACTACCGGGATTTGATACGGCAGACGAGGAAATTCGAAGCCAATGTGCAACACAATTACAGACAGAACAACAGCTTGACGAGGTACGGCAGGAAACTGGAATCCGCCAAGACAGAAGCGAAAGCCGCATTCGTGACAAAGATCAGTTTTCTTCTCGGTAGCAATAAATTGAAAACCGAAACAGAGGAGACTTACAGTAACGTATATCCACACTTGAAAATCAGAACAAGAAATTAATACAACATATCAAAACAATGGAATGAGAACATCAAAATGAACGTACCAAGTTCAATGAATATGTGGATAAGATACAACGATACCTCCCTTATGTAGAAAAGCTGTTACCGTTAATTGACTTCTGTCGAAACATCTTGCATTTCTCTGAAAGGGTAATCCAAGAGTTATGCAAGTTGAAGAAGGTAAGGTTGAAAAGTGATTTCTATTCTCCTGAGTTCAACCGAAAGTTCCATGACGAAAATACAGCATTCATATTTAAGGAAGACAAGAACAGAAAAGGACATTACCATATATATCCGTGAATAATGATATTCCGCTTATACAATGATTCAGGGAGAAAACGCATGATTGAAGAAATGGGTTAGGGATTGCTTATACAAGACAGGATAAAGGGCTGAAAAATATAGAATGTACTCTAAAGTCCACTCCAAAAGCGAATAAAAACATTAGAAGATAGGGGATTATCAGAAAAATCTCCTACTTTTATAAGCGGATTGAGGCAAGTCTTTCCAAGACATACGAGAAAAAGAAGAAGTGTTATGCTTATCTTGTAATTGAAAACGTAGGAAATTTTCAAATTGGATACAAAAATAGCATAGAGGTTCTCACGCTATAGTGTGAGCTACTATTATTATATCTGTATCCAAGGTTTCCTACGATCTTCAAGTAAAAAAATGTGGCATTCAGTTCAGCTTCGTGACTTTAAATATCTCAGTTTTACAGTATAATAACTTATTATTAAACAAAAAAAATGGAAACAGGAAAGTATATTCCGGATGATATCCGTATGGCAGAGAATGACGTAATGTATGAACAATACTGTAATAGCGTCGGTTCAAGATTACGTGATTTAGACAATCCGGGAGACGTTGATTGCAAACGTTGGCCATGGGAACTGATACAAAATGCGAAAGATACCGTGGTAAAAAGGGAGAAAGACAAATTTGTAGATGTTGTTTTTCGTCGATATATTGATGATAAAGGGCATCAATGCCTTTCTTTTTCACATAACGGAGCACCCTTCTCGGCAAAGGCATTGGTAGGATTAAAATGGAAATTCAGTGCAGAGAAAAGAAGTGAAGAGATAACAGAAGATGGCATAAGACGAGATAAGCAAAGCACAGGACGCTTCGGAACAGGCTTCTTAACAACTCACGCATTATCTCGTATTATCGATATAAAGGGTGCATTAGAAACGAAGGACAAAGGATTGGTGTCTGTCGATATGACATTATATCGTGATGGAACTACTGATGATGAACTTAAAAAAGGACTGATTAGAACTGAAGAAGAAACACGATATAATGAACGTGAAATAGAAAAGAAAGATGGTCATCCGATCACTGAATTCATCTATCATTTGGATAGTGAAGACAAGATTAGACCCGCTCGTATGGGTATTGCCAATCTGATGGACAACTCTGCACAAACCATGACATTCTGTCCAACGATTAGATCTATTACAATAAATGATGAAATAGATAAAGTCTATTATAAAATATGCCGTAAAGGGAATGACAAGCCCATTCAAGGAACTTTCACTCAATGTGAATTCGAGGAAACTAAAGGCATTAATTCTAAAAACAGAATTTTCATCGTCAATTCAATAGAAGAACCAAATCAAGAGCTCACATTATTTAAAAAAATTGAGCGCAATCTTCGGTTACAATTAGCCATAGAGGTAAATGACAGAAAAGAAGTGAAACCTATTTCTTACGATGTTTCTCCATCGGTCTATTGTTCTTTGCCCCTTATTGGATTTGAAAGAATGACATTGCCATTCTATATCAACAGTAATGATTTTGAACCTGTAACAGAACGAACTGCATTATATCTAAAGAAAATACGCAAAGGTAAAAGATATAACAATGAAACGAATTGTGACGAAGAAGACATTTTTCCCAATGGGATAAATTGGATGATACTGGAACGATCTATTCCTATGTATCAGGAATTAATTGATTACCTTATCACAAACGAATACACTGATTTATACAACCTTGGAAACGGATTAGGGAAAATATTAGATAGTGGTTCCAACTGGACAGAAGAAGAAAAGGATTGTTTAGCGGCACGATACATAATTCCATTACGCGAAATAGTAGCTCATAAACCAATAGTAAAGACTAATAACGGGTTGAAATCAATTAAAGAAAACAATCTTTATTTCCCGAAAAGTATCAAGACGAATTTCTATGATATATGCAATAATATATATGGAAGTTCTATGCCTGTTTTTGATGAACTTAAATATTGGATCGAAAACGAATGGGGAGCTTACAAATTTACTGATGGATTTGAAGAAAGCATTGACAAATCAGAGCAATCAATATTCCAACTTGTTGACAGCAATACTATTGCGAACTTCATTGAAGAAGCAGGAAACATAAATTCTTTGGCCTTGATTAACCAATCTAACTCTATTGAATGGCTAAATCGTTTTTATAAATGGCTCTCTGATACAAAGTCATCCATCCTCAATGAAAAAAAGATTGTTCCAAACCGAAAAGAGAACTTTGTTTGCGCATCTGGAGAGAGACCTTTGAAAAATGGTGCAGATATTGAAGAGGTTGCTTATGCTTTCATGAAGAAACTAGGACTAGATTGGGACGAGCAATTACTTTTTAATGGAATAAATAACATCTCATTAGAAGCAATTAAAAGAGAAGACGTGGTCAACGCCATCAAAAAAAGATGCAAAGATATTATCGATAGCAAAACAAATGTGATGGAGCAATTGCTTCCCATAATCACAGCTATCCCAACCAATGCCGAAAACGAAAACAGAAGGAAATTCAGAAATAAGCGATTACAAATAATTGAATTCTTCAAAGCAATATATCAAAAAGAAGTAACAAATGAGGTGGAAATCTATCTTTCGTCCGAGATTTGGGAAGATACAGACAAATGGTTGACGGAGCAATTTATAGACCAAGTCGCTTCAAAGAAGCAATTGGACACCATAAATGAACGTGGAGATAAACTACCTAATAAATATTGCACAATAGAATGGTTAAATAATTTCGTTAATTTCTTGATAAACAACGGGTATTTGCACCAAGAGGAACTATCTGGTGACGGCCAGTCTGACAAGGATGGAAGACATTGGAGTCTTATACCAAATGAATATGGAGAATTTTGCTCCTTGAATCAATTACATACAATAGGCAACGTACCACGTGAACTTTTAAATGAAAGTTTTGCTGTATCTGGGATTGATGTCAAGGCGAATGTGATACATGACCAATTTGAAATAAACAATAGGCTGAACATCATACCATTGCAACTCGCTAACATAGTAAAAAGTTTGGAATCATTTTATGCTGATAAAAATATAGAACTGAAAACAAAAATCAATGTTGCCTCATACATAATCCACCTAAAACCGTCTGGAGAGAATCGGCTTGATAAATTATTAAACTTATATGATATGTTTTCCCATTATCCAGGAGCACAAACAGAAATAGAATGCTCCGACATCTCATTGTGGCGAGAATCCGTTAAGGTGATTGTTTATTACCTTGCAAACGAAATATCTGACGCTGGTTCTTTGGATATGTTGGATAAGAAACTTCAAAAAGAAGATGAATCCTCCTTTACAATTCCTGCCATTAAATGGTTGGACAACTATATTGATTATATCTCCGAAGCAAGATTACATATACCAGATGAGATACTGATAATACCCGATTACTATGGAAATTTACATTCAATCAAGGATAAGATGTATGACGGGGCTTGCTTAAATGACATTGAGGAATTAATACCCATCTTGAAAAATGGATTATTAAATGATTGTCAGTTTGAAGAAAAGGCTGATTTTAAGCGTAACATACTAAATTATGTACTAAAGCCAGGGTTCAGGCATATAGGGCAGGTACAAGATGACACAAAACGTGTGATTTTAGGTATCATAAATGAATGTGTCACATATTGCTACAAAAATCTTAATAGTAAGAATAAGGAACTTATAAAAGATGCTGTAGAACGAATTGTGAACTACTTTCAATCAGAAGTCCATGCCCAGGATGGTAAGTTGATGCAAGAAGTATACAACAGAAGAAATGATATGGCAATGGATTTAGTGTATGACCCAGATACCCGCAAACAACTTCAGAAGATGCACGATACATTTACTTTGGATGAAATGAATGACTTGGTAAATAGTAGAAATGAAATTAAACAACTCCTTGAGAACAAGACCATCATTCAGGAATTGAATCAGAAAAAAGACGAATTATACAAAGAAGTAGGTCAATTGGAAACTCTGAAACTAATACAAGAAAAATTCCCAAATTTTGATTTGAATGAAATTTTTGATAGACTTCAAAAAGAGCAAGGTGATTTTGATTTAACGCAGATAAAAGATTGGACTACAAAACAACGAAAGATACAAATCGGTGATGAAGGAGAGTGTTTTGTCTATCAAGAATTGTGTAGAAAATATGGAATCGACAATGTTAAATGGAGTAATCTGGTTACACCATCAACTACAGATTCCCGTTGTGTCCATTGGAGTGGCGAAGCATACTATTTATGTACTACCTCACATGACTATGACTTTGAAGTCACATTGACTAACGGGAGAAAATTGCTTTTTGAAGTCAAGACTACTGTCGGCAATGTATCAGAAAGCGATCTTTTTCCACTGAACTTCCAGACCAAAGAATGGGATTATATTGAAAAGACTGACAATAATTCTAAATATGTTATTGTCCGAGTTTTCGCAGTGGAAACTTCACCAAAAGCCTATTATCTACAGAAATATTCAGAGAAATCTGATTTATAAGCTTATCTTTCGTAATTATCACAAAGAATTTAAAGGATGGAAAGAACATTGTTTTATTATTCTTTTCATCCTTTAATTTTTGTACCTTTGTATTAAGTAAGAGTTACTCAAATAAGCAAAGCGATGCAAAATACAGCAATTAGAACGGTTGCCCAATCATTACCCCAAACAAGATAATTCTTCGTAAGCATCCGATAAAATACACATTGTAGATTCATAAAACAACAAACTCTTCTTATCAACGAATATAAAGTTGACAGGAAGAGTTTGCGATTCTATATTGTATCTCTATTAGACTTCAATTGGATTTTCGTTGGACTTCTTCAACTTCCA
>OLFW01000084.1_pt1 | contig 89274 bp, 98 predicted proteins | sample 1605351 | NCBI WGS metagenome assembly OLFW01 (sample SAMEA3888918, study PRJEB22519) | human gut metagenome | biome: human gut; feature: human-associated habitat; material: faeces | place: Denmark | collected 2010 | reverse complement strand
GGCCTTATAAGGCCGTAAATATAAAACCCCCGGCTATGCCGGGGGATATTTATTTTTTACGGTCTGTCCTTGAAGGACGCGCGGATCTTAGCGAAAAAGCTGGCTGACCGAGCGGTGGCTCTGGATGCGCATCATGACATCGCCGAGTGCATCGGCAAGCGACAGGACGACGAACTTGTCGGACTGCTTCTCCGGCGGCAGCGGGATCGTATCCGTGATGACGAGCTTCTCGATTGGGGACTCGTTGATGCGCTGGACAGCCGGGTCCGAGAGGATGGCATGCGAGCACGAAGCAAAGATGCGCTTTGCACCGCGCTTCTCGAGGGCACGGGCGCCTTCGCAGAGGGAGCCTGCCGTATCGACAATATCGTCGATGATGACGGCCGTCTTGCCCTCGACATCGCCGATGAGGTTCATGACCTCTGCGCAGCCCGGTTTCGGACGGCGCTTCTCGATGATGGCAATCGGTGCCTGCAGGTGGTCAGCGAGAATGCGCGCACGCGTGACACCGCCGAGGTCCGGGGAGACGACGACGACATCGTCGAACTTCTGTGTGCGGAAGTAGTTCGCGATGACCGGAGCTGCCGCCAGGTGATCGACCGGAATGTCAAAGAAGCCCTGGATCTGGCCAGCATGGAGGTCAACGGTCACGACACGGGTCACACCGGCCGTCGTCATGAGGTTGGCGACGAGCTTTGCCGAGATTGGCTCGCGGCCACGCGTCTTGCGGTCCTGACGTGCATAGGCGTAATACGGGACGACAGCCGTGATGCTGTGTGCCGAAGCGCGCTTGCAGGCATCTGCCATGATCAAGAGCTCCATGAGGTTGTCGTTGACGGGATAAGACGTCGGCTGGATGATGAAGATATCCTTGCCGCGGATGCTCTCGCTGATCATGACCTGCGTCTCACCATTGTTGAAATGACCGACATATGCATCACAGAGGTTGACGCCGATGTGGTCGGCAATCTTCTTTGCAAGATCCGGGTTTGCATTACCGGTCAGGATGCATAAGTTAGCAGTGTCTAAAGCCATTTTGATAAAATCCTCCAAATCCTTACACCTAAATTATTGCTCGAAGAGGACGGGCTCCGCCCATTCGTCTCTCCTTACAGTATATCACAGGATGTGCAAAAAGGACATATTTCCTTTTATTTTGCTTATTTTATTTTACGCGTGCTTACTCGTCGCGCTTGTCATGCCAGCTCTCGATGACCGTCTGGCGGGCGCGCGCGATCGAGAGCTTGCCCTTCGGTGCCGTCTTCGTGATGGTCGAGCCAGCTGCGATGTAGGCATCGTCCTCGATCGTCACAGGAGCGACGAGGTTGGAGTTGCAGCCGACGAAGGCATTGTTGCCGATCTTCGTGCGGTGCTTGGCCTTGCCGTCGTAGTTGACCGTGATCGTGCCGCAGCCCATGTTGACATTCTCGCCCATGTCGCAGTCGCCGATGTAAGAGAGATGCGGCAGTTTCGAGCCCTTGCCGATGTTCGAATTCTTGACTTCGATGAAGTTGTCGATCTTGACGCCTTCAAAGAGGTGCGTGTTCGGGCGCAGGTGGACGAACTGGCCGAGCTTGACATCGTCATCGATCTGGCACTCGTGCGCGTAGATGAACTGGCCTGTCACGCGGTTGCCGCACTTGACATCCTGGAAGCGGACATTCGGGCCGATCTCGCATTCCTCACCGATGACCGTGCCATGCTCAAGCCACGTCATCGGATAGATGACGGTATCGCGGCCAACTTTGACATCATCGTCGATGTACGTCGTCGCAGGGTCCATGATCGTGACGCCCTCGCTCATGAGCTCCTCGTTCTTGCGGCGGCGCAGGATCTTCTCGGCACCGGCGAGCTGCAGGCGCGAGTTGATGCCGAGCGTGTCCTCGTAGTCGTCAGCGGCGACAGCCCAGATCTTCTCGCCCTTCTTCTTGAGGATCTCGAGCACATCCGGCAGGTAGTACTCACCCTGCGCGTTGTCGTTCGTGACGTGAGAGAGCGCCTCGAAGAGGTCCTTGGCCGCAAAGCAGTAGATGCCCGAGTTGACCTCGCGGACCTCGCGCTCCTCTGCCGTCGCATCCTTGTGCTCGACAATCTTCTCGACAGAGCCATCTGCCGAGCGGATGATGCGGCCATAGCCCGTCGCATCCGGCATGATGGCCGTGAGGACCGTCGCCTTTGCCTCGGCTGCCACATGCTCGTCGTAGAGCTTCTTGAGCAGCGCGCCCGTCAAAAGAGGCGTGTCGCCGCAGAGCACCATGACCGTGCCCGTCTCATCCTTCAGCAGTTCTTTCGTCTGCAGGACGGCATGGCCCGTGCCGAGCTGCTCCGTCTGCGTGACGAACTCAGCCTGGTCGCCGATGGCCTCGCGGACCATCTCGCCGCCAAAGCCCGTCACGACGATGTTGCGCTTCGCACCGGCAGCTTTAGCCGCATCGATGACATGCTGCAGCATCGTCTTGCCTCCCGCCTTGTGCAGGACCTTCGGCAGCTTCGACTTCATGCGCGTGCCCTTGCCGGCCGCTAGGATGACGGTTACTAAATCTGACATACTATCGTTCTCCCATCTCTTATTCATATAACATGTATCTCATGCGTCCTGCTTGGACGGATGCGCTTTCTTCTTCTTTGAGCCTTTCGCAGCAGCCTTGCGGCTCGTCGCGATATCCATCGCCTTCAGCAGCGTCTTCTCGGAGTTCTCCATATGGTGCTCCGCTGCCTTGCTCGCGCCGCGCTCATCGCCGTTGGCGATGGCCTCGACGATTTCGCGGTGCTCATCGAGCGTCGCCTCAAGGCGGCCCGGATACGACATCGACAGCGTGCGGAAACGAGTGAGCTGGTCGCGCAGGTTCGAGATGATGCCGACGAGGCGGTTGTTGCGCGCCGCATGATAGAGCAGGTCGTGGAACTCGATGTCCGTCTCGACGATCTTCTCCATCGCCGCTTCGTGGTCGTCGCCCTCCTCGTACTCCTTGATGTAGCCGCCGATGATGACGAGCAGGCGCTGCAGGTGCTCGAGCTCATCTTCTGTGATATGCTCTGCAGCCAGGCTGTTCGAGAGGGATTCGAGTGACGTGCGGATCTCGAAGATCTCATTGATGTCACGGATTGACATATCCGCAACATACGTGCCGCGTCGCGACATCATGACGACGTATCCCTCGAGCTCCAGCTTGCGGATTGCCTCTCGTACCGGCGTGCGGCTCACGCCAAGTTCTTCTGCAAGCTTGATTTCCATGATGCGCTCGCCAGGCTTGAGGACGCCCTTGCGGATCGCCTCGCGCAGCGATTCGCAGACCACCTCGCGCAATGGCTGGTAGCTATCTAATTTGATTGGAGACAATCTCTGTTCCATGTGCTTCCCTCAATTCTCATCGTGATTTTTATCTGCCGTCTGGCAGACGAAGATATCCGCGTCCGTACGCTCTTCCAGGTAAGCCGCTGCAGACTGTGCCTCGCCCTCTGACGAAAAGAGCCCGAATACAGTCGGGCCACTGCCAGACATCATGCTGGCCAGTGCGCCCTTCTCCATCATCCAGGCCTTATACTGCGCAATGACCGGATACTGCTTTATAGTAACACGTTCAAGAACATTGCACAACAGGGAGGCAATGCCTTCCCGGTCATGGCCAGCGATTTTCTCGCGGATGGCCGCATTGTCGGGGTGGACCTCTGTGCCCTGCTCATCGTAGTTCCGGTAAGCCCAGGCCGTGGAAACGGATATCTTAGGCTTGGCGAGCACGACCCAGAACGGCGGCACTGGGCTCAGTGCTTCCAGGACCTCGCCCCTCCCCGTCGCCATCATCGTGCCGCCCATGATGCAGAACGGGATATCGGAGCCGAGCTTCGCACCGTACGCACAGAGCTCTTCCTGTGTCAGGCCGAGATGATAGAGTGCATTGACGCCGCGCAGCACAGCAGCTGCATCCGCGCTGCCGCCCGCAAGGCCTGCCGCAATCGGGATGCGCTTCGTGAGCTCAATGCGCACCCCGCCCGGAGTTTCTTCGCCGCCGAGCAGCAGTTGCGCCGCCCGCCAGGCCAGATTCTGCTCATCAGCCTCGAGGCCCGGCACGTCGAGCACGAGCTCGATGCCGCGCGGAATCTTCGAGAGCTTCACCGTGTCGTGCAGTCCGATGGACTGCATGACCATCGCGACCTCGTGATAGCCATCCGGCCGCTTGCCCAAGATGTCCAGTGTCAGGTTGATCTTGGCATTTCCGTCTACGATAATCGAATCATCGGTAATCAAATCGTCCCCTCCTATCATCATGTCAGCGGTCCAGCGGGAAATCGCGCTGCCCTGCAAAGTGCGGCACGAGTTCCAGCGCGCCCTGCGGGCAGTGCAGTACACAGAGATTGCACCCTGTGCAGGATGCCCCCGCAAAGTGCAGGGCCGCATGCTCGCCGCGCTCCAGCACGACTGCCCCTGTCGGGCAGACGACGGTGCAGAGGCCACAGGCCGTGCAGCCGTCTCGCAGCGCCAGCCCACAGAACAGCTCGCATGCTTCTGCCTGCTGCTCCCGCAGCCAGGCCGAAGCATCGAAGCGGAAGCTCCGCTCGATCTGCGCTTCTGCTATTTCCTGCAGCCCCTCGGCCGTCGAGTGGAACAGCGCTTGGAAAAAGCTGCGCCGTTCGACCTTCCGCGACTTTTTCGGCTGCGGCGGTGCCGGCTTGACGTGGACGAGCGCAATCGTCTTCTTTCCCGCCCGCGCGAGTGCATCGTTGCAGGCCGTGGCTTCCTGCTGAAGCCAGGCAAAGACGGCCGGACGGCACGATTCACAACGTGAGATGTCGAGGCTCAGCGGGCGCTTTGTCGCCAAGCTCCAGAGCAGCCGGCGGTCGAGGAAGCCGAGGCAGTGCACGCCGCCGGGGCTGGCCTTGCCGCACATGAGGACCTGTGGCGTGAGCGCCATCGTCTTCTTGAGGGCCTCCGCGTAGTCCTCCGGCGCCTCAATGGCCGCCGCGGGACAGACGGCAGTGCAGAGGCCGCAGCCGTCGCAGGCTTCTTGGTCCACAGCGTGACTGGTAATGGCCCGCTGCGGGCAGATCTCCTCGCAGCGATGACAGTCCGCCTTGCCGTCGCACACGAGGCAGCGGCCCAGGTCGATACTTCGTTTCTCCACGATACTTCTCTCCTATCATATATTGTATTTATTATACCACATCTACGTTTCTCATGCGATTTTTCTACGGAATCCAATCCCCATTGCTGCGATAATTATTTTCTTTTACGATTCAATATAATTTTTCTTGTCTCTCCTGCCGTTTTAGGCTATAATGGAATCATAAATAGAATGCATCACGATGCACTAATAAAAAAGGAGGGCAACATTCATGGATGCACTGATCCTATCCCGATGGCAATTCGCCATCACAACTGTCTACCATTTTCTCTTTGTCCCCGTAACACTCGGGCTCTCGATCTTCGTCGCACTGCTCGAGACGTGCTACGTCCGCACAAAGCGCCCGGCCTGGAAAGAAACCAGCCGCAAGCTCGTCCGCTTCTTCGGGACGCTCTTCATCATCAATTTCTCGATGGGCGTCGTGACCGGTATCGTGCAGGAGTTCCACTTCGGCATGAACTGGTCCGAATATTCCCGCTTCATGGGCGATATCTTCGGCGCGCCGCTCGCGCTCGAGGCACTCACGGCCTTCTTCCTCGAGTCAACCTTTCTCGGCATCTGGATCTTCGGCTGGGATAAGCTCTCGGAGCGCCTCCACTGCCTCTGCATCTGGATTGTCGCCTTCGCGAGCAACCTCTCAGCCTTCTGGATCCTCGTCGCGAACTCCTTCATGCAGCATCCGGTCGGCTTTGTCATCCACAACGGCCGCGCAGAGATGACGGACTTCTTCGCGCTCGTCACGAATCCGTACGTCATCGGCGAGTATACGCACACGCTGTTCTCCGCCATCGCAACGGCCGGCTTCCTCGTCATGGCTGTCTCGGCCTGGAAGGTCCTGCACGACGAGGCCTCGCGCCGCGCCTTCACGCAGACACTCAAGGCAGGTGCCGTCTTCATGCTCTTCGGTCTCTTTGCCACGATGGGCAGCGGCCACCTGCAAGCGCAGTACATCGCACAGGTCAACCCGATGAAGCTCTCCTCGGTCGAGGCGCTCTGGGAGACAGAAGACCCGGCGCCGTTTGCCATCGTCGCCGACATCGATGAAGATGCACACAAGAACAACTTCGAGCTCACCGTGCCCGGCGCCTTTTCCTTCATGCTCTACAACACGCCGTCCGGCGCCGTGCCGGGCATCAACCAGATCCAGAAGGACTACTCGGAAAAGTACGGTCCCGATGAATACCGTCCAGATGTCACCGGCCTTTTCTGGAGCTTCCGCATCATGATTGCTCTCGGAGGCCTCATGATCCTCCTCGGCCTCGCTGCCGCTTACTTCGGCTTCACGAACCGCCCATTGGCCTGCCCGTACTTCCTCAAGACACTGCCGTGGCTGCTGCCGCTGCCGTACCTCGCCAACAGCGTAGGCTGGTACGTCGCGGAGGCTGGCCGCCAGCCCTGGATTGTGTTTGGCCTGCAGAAGACGAGCGATGCCGTCTCACCGAACCTCACGGGCGCAGATGTCTGGCTGACGATGGCCGGCTTCACGCTCCTCTACCTCGTACTCGCCATCGCTGCCCTCTGGGTTGCCATGCGTTTTATCAAGAAGACACACATCTCCTTTGAAGAAGGGAGGAATGCATGATGGATCTCAACATTCTCTGGTTCATCCTCATCACGGTACTCTTCACGGGCTTCTTCTTCCTCGAGGGCTTCGACTACGGCGTCGGCGGCATCCTGCCCTTCCTCTCCTCCGATGAGAAGGAGCGCGGCGAAGTCCTGCGCACGATCACACCGGTCTGGGACGGCAACGAAGTCTGGATGATCACGGCGGGCGGTGCGCTCTTCGCAGCCTTCCCGCACGTCTACGCCACGATGTTCTCGGCGTTTTACCTCGCGCTCTTCCTCATGCTCGTCGCGCTCATCCTGCGCGGCGTAGCCTTTGACCTGCGCGGCCGCCAGCAGAGCGCCTGCTGGCAGCGCTTCTGGGATGGCGCCATCTGCTTCGGCAGCATCGTGCCCGCCTTCCTCTGGGGCGTCGCCGTCACGAATCTCATCGCCGGCATCCCGATCAACGAGAAGATGATCTACACAGGCGGTTTCTTTGACCTGCTGACGCCGTACACAATTGTCGGCGGCCTCGCCTTCCTCTTCGTCTTCCTGTTCCACGGCACGGCATTCCTCACGCTGCGCCTCGCAAAGAGCAGCCTGATCATGCGCTGCCAGCAGCTCGCCTTGAAGACGGGCGTCACTGCGGCCATCTTCTTCGTTCTCTGCATGGCGATGACGCTGACGTACACGGATCTCTTCACGAAGCCACTGGCTGCTGTCGCCCTCGTCGGCGCTGCGCTCTTCTTCGTCATGGCCATCCTGAGCATGAAGCTCGCCAAGGGCAAGGCCAGCTTCCTCCTGAGCACGGCTGCCATCGTCGCGACGACCATCGCTTTCTTCGCAGGACTCTTCCCGCGCCTCATGGTCTCGAGCCTCAACCCGGACTGGAGCCTGACGATCACGAATGCCGCCTCGAGCCCCTACACGCTCTCCGTCATGACAGTCGCAGCGGCCATCTTCGTGCCGATTGTCCTGATTTACCAGAGCTGGTCCTACTACATCTTCCGCAAGCGCGTCACGCCTAAGGATGCAGAAGAACATTATTGAGGAACGGATACCTACTACCATGAATATGAAGCAGACCTTTCTCTACAGAGCCCTGCAGCGCGAAAAGGGCGTGCGGCGGCAGCTGTTCCTGACGGAGCTCCTGCGCGCACTCGCCATCCTCGGCGCCTGCGGGACGGCCAGCCTGGCCACCAGCCAGGTCTTTCTCGAGAAGGGGAGCCTCAGCACGACAGCACCAGTCCTACTGGTGCTGTTTCTTATGCTCGGCTCCCTCCACCTCCTCGGCCTGCGGCAGGCACATCTGCTGCAGACGCTCTCAGATGGCGTGCGCGCGAGCGTCCGCCAGAAGCTCCACCTGCACCTCCTCTCACGCCAGGGGCTGACCGACTGCACGCTGACGCGCCGGCTATTGCCGCTCGCACTCGAGAGCACGGATGCGCTCGATGCCTGGTTCACGCGCGTCCTGCCCGTCGTGCAGGGCATCGCCATCACCATGCCCTGCCTGCTCATCGCCGCCTTCCTCGTCGATCCGATGACGGGCCTTCTGATGCTCGTGACGGTCCCGATCGCGCCATTCCTGCTCTACCTCATCGGCCGCGTGACGCGCAAGGCGAGCGAGGAGCAGTGGCGCGAGATGAACCGCTTCTCGGCAGGCCTCGCGGAGATCCTGCGCGCCCTGCCGACACTCAAGCTCTTCTCGCGGGAGCAGGCGGAGCGCGAGCGCGTCAGAGGTCTAAGCCGCGACTTTGCAAGAGCCGCGCTGCGCGTGCTGCAGCTCTCCTTCGTCTCGGCTTTCGCCCTCGAACTCATCACGACGCTCTCCATCGCCATCATCGCCGTCAGCATCGGTCTGCGGCTGCTCTACGGGCAGCTGACATTCACGGCGGCCTTCTTCGTGCTGCTCTTGACGCCGGAATTCTACCAGCCGCTGCGCCTCTCCGGCACGGCTTTCCACAGCGGCATGACAGCCCTGACAGCAGAAACCTCCCTGTTGAGTGCCGCCTCGGGCGCGTCAGCGCTAAGAGGCGTTCCAGTATCAGGCACGTCAGCGCCCAAAGGAGAAGCACTCACCGTCCACGACCTCTCCTTCCGCTATCCGGGCAGCCCGCTGCCGCTGCTCGATTGCGTATCGTTCGCCGTCGCAAAAGGCAGCCTGACGGTGCTCTCGGGGCCGAGCGGCTCCGGCAAGACGACGCTCATGCGCCTGCTCGCAGGGCTGCTGGTACCGGAATCCGGAACCATCCTGCGTTCCGAAACCGCGCCTTGCAGCTATGTGCCGCAGGAGCCGCATCTCTTCAATGCGACGCTCTTGGAGAACATCACGCTGTTCCAGTCGGACTGTCGCGAGGACGATGTGCGCGCAGCGCTCGAGCAGCTCTCCCTCGGCAATTGGCTGGCCGCCCTGCCGCAGGGACTCGCGACGCCTCTCGGCGAGGGCGGCCAGAGCCTCTCGCAGGGCCAGCGCAAGCGCCTCGGCCTCGCGCGCGCCCTCGTGCAGGGACGGCCGCTTATCCTGCTCGACGAGCCGACTGCCGCACTCGACGAGGCGACCGCCTCGACCATACGCGAGGTCCTGCTCTCCCTGCGCGGCACGCACACGCTGTTTGTCATCAGCCACGACGAGCAGCTGCAGGCCACAGCAGACCATCTGCTGACCTTTGACGCAATCACGATGAAAGGAGGTACTGCCGTATGAGGAAGCTCCTTCGCCTGACCTCAGCCGCCGAGTTCCTGCCCGTGCTGCTCGTGAGCCTCATGGCACTCTTCACGGGGCTCGCGCTGCTCGGCGCCTCGGCCTGGCTCGTCGCCTCCGCGGCCCTGATGCCGCCCCTCTACACGCTGGCACTTGGCATCACCACCGTGCGTGCCTGCGGCATCGGCCGCGCCGTCTTCCGCTACGGCGAGCGCTACCTCTCGCACCGCATGGCCTTCCGCATCCTGACAGAGATCCGCCTCTCCTTCTACGACGCAGCCGCGCGCTGCCTGCCGCTGCGCAGCGGGCCCGCGCGCCAGGGCGAATTCCTGCACGATCTCATGGCCGGAGCCGATGACCTGCGCGACTTCTACGTCCGCGCGCTGCTGCCCATCACGGCCATCGCCACCATCACCGCACTCACCACCTGGCTGCTCGCAAGAGTGCTCGGCCCCTTCGCCCTGCTCCTGCCCGTTCTCGGCCTCGTGCGCCTGCGTCTCGCCATTCTTGGCCGCCATGCAGATGAACGCGAGCGACGCGCGCGCGATGCAGCCTACCGCAGCGCTCTGCTCGATGCAGCAGGCGGCGCCGACGAGCTGATCTGCGCGGGGGCCGGACCTGCCGCGCAGCGCCTTGCCGCCCCAGCAAACCAGCTGCTCGCGGGCGACCTGCGCCTTGCCCAAGGCGATGCGCGGCGCGACGCGATGGCAAATCTCCTCGATGCCGCCGCCCTGCTCGTCCTTTTTGCGCTCCTGATCTGCCGCGTGACGGCAGACGAGCTCAGCGGCATCGACCTCTGTGTCTGGTTCCTCGTCCTCCAAGCCCTGCTCGCTGAGTTCCGCAATCTGCCAGAAGACGTGCGCCAGTGGCGCCGCAGCCTCGCCGCCGCCAGTTTCCTGCCGGACAGGCCAGCAGGCAGAGAGACACATCCTGTAGCAACAAACCCAGGCAAGTCCCCCCTGCCGGACAGCGCGCCACTCCTTGAAGCGCAGGATATTTCCTTCTCTTACCGTCAGGGACAGGGCATCCTCCAAGATCTCTCCTTCCAAATCGCGCGCGGCCAGCACACGGCCATCGTCGGTGCGAGCGGCGCGGGCAAGACGACGCTCTCAAGACTCCTGATTGGCGTCTGGCCGCCCGACAGCGGCACACTGCTCCTAGAAGGACAGCCCTATGCCAGCCTTCCCGCCTCCGCCATCCATCAGGCCATCGCCGCCCTGCCCCAGGGCAGTGTGCTGCTCTCCGGCTCCATCCGCGAGAATTTCGAGCGATACCGGCCGGAATGCTCCAGAGAGGATATGCATGAGGCGCTCGCAGACGCCCAGCTCAGCGAAGTCATCGCCGCGCTTCCAGATGGCATTGACACGCCGCTCGGAGAGGATGCCTGCAACCTCTCCGGCGGCCAGCGCAGCCGCCTGCTCACAGCGCTCGCCATCGCCGGCAATGAGCCCCTCGTCCTGCTCGACGAGCCGACCTGCGGACTCGACACCGTGACAAGCGGCACCCTCATCGATGCTCTCTTCCAGAGAGTCCATAAGACTGGCCAGACCTTGCTCGTCATCACCCATGAAAACGATATCCTCAAGAACTTCTCCCAAGTCCTTGAACTGCGGAAATAGCAGCGCGCACGGAGCGCTGACAAAAAGAAGCCTTGCCTACATCAGCTGGCAAGGCTTCTTGTGATGTAACGCATCATTTCATCTCGTTATCGTAGTCGTGGCCCTGCACCATGCGGTGCGCTCTCGGCTGGAACGCGGGATTGATGACACTCTTCCTGGGATCGTACTCCGGCGTGCGAATATCCAGGAGGTCGAGCAGTGTGTGGATGAAGTCATCCGTCATGTACGGACGGTTGACGGCCGCCCGGAGCGCCTGCCACTTTTCCGGATGGTGTGCCCTGTAGGCAGGCGATGCCCAGAAGATCATCGGCACCTCGAGCGTCTCCTTCGTCGGATGTTCCTCGACATGGCCCGAGAACGTGCTGCCGCGGTCGTAGAGCGCCTCGCCGTGGTCGGGGATGTAGACGACGATTGCATCCTTATCGGCAAATTTGCCCATCAGGCTCGTGACGACAAAGTCATTGTAGTAGAGCGCATTCTCGTACTGCGCGATTTCCGTGCGCTTTTCCTGAGACAGCTCATCCTGCGGCGGCGGCACATCATCTGCCGTGAACTTCGAGAAGATGTAGGGGAAGCGCATGTAATAGAGCCCGTGGCCCCCCATCAGGTGAATGAGGTAGAAATTCTTGGGTGCAGGCGACTGCAGGGCCTCGTCGACGAGCGGGAACAGTGCCTCATCGTAGATGCCGCTGTCCTCATGCGACTCACGCAAGCGCGTGAAGCGGCTGTAATCACTGCGGCCCGCAAAAAGCTGCGCGACATTGCCCCAAATGCCCGAACTCTCCTGATTCGAGAGCCAGTACGTCCGGTAGCCCGCCGCCTTCATCGTGTCGATCATGTTGTTGTAGGCGTACCACGGTTTCGAGGAATCCATGTCCGCAAACGTCAAGAGCTTGCGGAGCACGGCGACTGTCGCGGCTTCCGGACTGATGGTATCGCGAAAGACGGCGAGCTCCCCTTTCTCATTGAGCGCATCGAGATTCGGCGTGTTCTCCAAGGGATAGCCATAGAGGTGCATGCGGTCGCGCGTCGTCGACTCACCGAGGATGAAAACCACATACGGTGTATCACTATGATTCTCCGTGATCTCAACATCTGATGCCGCCTCATCCTTGAGCTTCTCAAACGCGCGGATATTCTCCACGGACGTCGTGGCCGCCCGCCCGACGCGCACGACAGGCACATCGAGCGAATCATTGATGATGAACGAGTAGTAGCGCGTCAACAGGATGCCGCCCGCAGCCAGCGAAGCGACGATGACGAACGGGATGGCGATGGAGAGGCGGTGACGCGTCAAAAGCGGGATCTTCACTGCGCCGAGCCTGCGATAGGCAAAGACCCCCGCCACGACGAGCAAGACAGCAGCTGCCACGCCCTTCCAGCCCACGTACATGCGGATGAATTCCCCCGCCTCGCGCGGATTCGTCTGCAGCACCGCTGTCACGATACCCGCGCCGATGAGCGAGCTGTACTGCACGATAGAGAAGAACTCCACCCCGCCGAGCAGCAGCGAGACGAAGAACGACGCCGCAAACAGAAGGCGCCGCAGCCTGCGCACGGGGATAAAGCCCAAGATGAGGATGTAGAGCAGCACCCCGCCGAGCAGGAAGACAGCATCCGCCGCGAGCACGCCGAGCTGCTCCCCCTTGTACATGTGGATGTTGAGCCACGCAATTGGCGCGAAATTCAGGAGGTACAGCACAAGCAGCAGCCCAGCCTCATGCTCCACCACATGCGTCCCGCGCGCCCAAGCCCTGAGTACGAATCGTTTCAATGCGTTCAAATTCCCAACCTCCAGAAGAAATGGTATAATATAACTATTATACACGAATCAGGAGGATTTTTCATGACACAAGATACATTCCATAAGCTCGTCCACCTCGTGATGGACTCCCCCGCCCATCCGCCCGAGAAACTCTTCATCGGCGGCATGGACAGCTGGCACGCCCGCGCCCGCCTCGCCCACTTTCTCGCCATGAAGGGCATCGACAAGACGGATGAAGCACTCGAGCTCTTCCACAGTGTCGTCGAAGCCGACATCGACGAGGAGAAGGCTGAGGACGTCGAGGAAAAGGTCTTCGCCCTGCAGCGCCTGAGCTCACTCGAGAAAGAACTCGGCAAGTTCGACGACAGCCTGCGCCACATCGACATGGCCATCGAGCTCGCCGAGTCGACGGATTTCCTCTACAAGTACATCCTGCGCGGCGAGCTCTGGGCCGACCGCTGGAACCTCATGCACAAGATGAATATGACGCAGGAAGCCGAAGCCGAGGTCGACGAGCGCATCGAAGCCTACAAAGACATCCCCATCCACCACAACAGTTACCTCTACTACGGCTACCGCTTTAAGGCCCAGCTCTCCGCCGAGCGCGGCGTCACACTCGTGGCAAAAGACTACATGCACATGGCACTCCACGCGATGGAAATCCCAAAGGAATATGAGGCAGGACTCGAAAAGGCCTTCTCCGCCACCCACGACAACGCCTCGTGGATTCTCACAGAAGTCGACAAAGCAACGCCAAATCCCGATAACCTGCACTGGGATATTTGAAAAATGCGTTTGCCGACGGAGGGGGCTGTATTTCAGCTTCGTCGCTCCGCTAAATAAATGTGTGCCGACGGAGGGGGAATACATTTCGGCTTCGTCGCTCCGTTAAATGTGCCCCATGCGATCGATTGCAGCCAAGATAATCCGCCGCCTGCCGCGGCGTTCTCACATCGACTGGCAAAGCAACGCCTCCTCGGGGCACAGCCCTGCGGGCAGTCACTGCGCTCCTGCAGGCGAAATGTCTCCCCCCTCCTAAAGATACATCCTACAACGGAGTCTCTCTCCCGCTACGTTCCTGCAAAAAGCCTCATCCGCTCATCGATGATACGACGAACAGTTGAGGCTTTTCGCAACCGTACCTTGGCCCGAAGGGCTGGATGAGCATAAGCGTAGCATTTGATGTTCTGCGTTAAGAAAGGATTTTTTCCCACCAAGCCCCTTACAAAAAAGCGTCGTCCAAGCGAAGCGCGTTTAGCGTTTTGTAAGGTTGCATTAAAAGGCAAAAAATTCTTTTAGCAGAACATCATTGCGTAGCGTTGCTCAGCCAGCCCCTCGGGCTTACTCTACAGTTGCCCCCTTGACTCAATCCGAATTGTAGTGTTTACTAGGAAGTCAAGGGGGTATTTTTGTGACCAAGAACATGACAACCGGCAGCGTCGCGAAGAACATCGTGTATTTCTCGCTGCCATACTTCTTCTCGTATTTCCTGCAGACGCTCTACGGCATGGCCGACCTCTTCATCATCGGCCAGTTCGAGGGAGCGGCAAGCATCACGGCTGTTTCGATTGGCAGTCAGGTCATGCACATGCTGACCGTCATGATCGTGGGGCTCGCGATGGGCACGACGGTCACAATTGCACAGGCTGTCGGCGCGGAGGACCACCAGCGCATCCGCAAGGCCATCGGCACGACGGCTGTGCTGTTCTTCGGCGTCTCACTCGTGCTGGCCGTGCTGCTGGTCGCGCTGCGCGGCGGAATCACCAGCGCTATGGAAACACCGATAGAGGCTGTATCTGGCACGCAGTCGTATCTTCTCATCTGCTTCTTCGGCATCCCACTCATCACCGCCTACAACATCATCGCATCCATCTTCCGCGGCCTCGGCGACGCCAAGAGTCCGATGTACTTCGTCGCAGTGGCCTGCCTCTGCAACATCGCACTCGACTACCTCTTCATGGGCACCATGGCGATGGGCCCGAGCGGCGCAGCCTGGGGCACCGTCATCTCACAGGCCATCAGCGTCGTGCTCGCCCTCGCCTACGTGAAGAGCGGCCGGGCAGGCATTGCACTCACACGACAAGACTTCCGTCCGGAACGTCCCGTGCTGCGGCGCCTCCTGCGCATCGGCGTGCCGATCTCGCTGCAGGACGGTTTCATCCAGGTCGCCTTCCTCGTCATCACTGTCATCGCGAATATGCGCGGCCTGACTGACGCCGCTGCCGTCGGCATCGTCGAGAAAATCATCAGCTTCATCTTCCTCGTGCCCTCGTCAATGCTCTCGACCGTCTCGGCGCTCGGCGCGCAGAACATCGGCGCGGGCAAAGTCGGCCGCGCACAGCAGACCCTGCGCTATGCACTCGCGATGACCGTCGGCTTCGGTATCACAGTCTCCATCCTCACGCAGTACGCCGCCTACGACATCGTCGCGCTCTTCACCTACGATGCAGCCGTCATAGTGGCAGGCGAGGCATACCTGCAGGGCTACATCTTCGACTGCATCTTCGCGGGCATCCACTTCTGCTTCAGCGGCTACTTCTGCGCCTGTGGACGCTCCGAGATCTCGTTCCTGCACAACATCGTCTCCATCGTGACAGCCCGCATCCCGCTCGTCTACCTGACCTCCATCTGGTACCCCATGACCCTGTTCCCGATGGGCCTCGCGACGGCAGCAGGCTCCCTCGTCTCCGTCGTCATCTGCATCGGCGCCTTCCTCTACCTTCGCGGCCACGGCAGTCCGGCCTTCGCGAAGAGCGATGCCGCTGCCTGAAGGGGCACGACCTCAGCCCTTTGTCCTGAGATTCCCCACGATCACGCCGAGGAAGATCAGGGCGACGCCGAGCCACTGCACGAGAGCGATGTGCTCGCCGAGGACGAAGAAGGCCATGAAGATGGCCATGGGAAGCTCCGACGAAGTCAGGATGCTGCCGAGCGACGGTCCAGTGTGCGGGATGCCGATGGAAAAGAGAAGCGGCGGCAGTGCAATGCCAAAGATGCCGAGCGGGATGCCGTACGGCGCGGCGGCGGCAAGGCTGCCCAGGGACAGCAGGAAGGTCGGCGGCATGAAGGCAAAAACCACAGTGGCCGCTCCGACGGACATCAGGGCACTCTTGAGTACGGGCGGCACCTCACAGCCGACCGTGCCGCTGACGAGCAGGACAAAGGAATAGCTGACGGCCGAAGCCAGTCCCCAGAGCACGCCGCTCGTCAGGGAGATGCTATCCGAACTGCCAACGAGTCCCGCCGCGAGCACTGATCCCGGCAAGAGGATCGCGATGGCCGCGACTTTCTGCCTGTCCGGCAGGCGGCGCGAGAAGACACAGTCAATCGCCGTGCTGACCCAGACGAACTGGAAGAGCAGGATGATGGCAAACGAAGCCGTGACCGTCTGCAAAGCCGTGTAATAGAACATCGTCGTCAGGCCAATCGGCAGGCCGCAGCAAATGAGCGTCAATGCCCGACGGCCATTCAAAGGAAAGCCCCGATGGCGCAAGGCCGCCATCCACAGCAGAAGCATGCCGAAAAAGACCTGCCCGCCACAGACCTCCGCAGGCGTCAGCCCTGCCGCATAGGCAATCTTCACGATTGTCGAGAGGATGCCGTAACTGCATCCCCCGAGAAAGACAAGCAACGCGTATTTCATGTATTCCCTCTCCTTTACCTAACTCTCATTCAACAGAAAAAGCCACGCAGCAGGCGCTGCGTGGCGAAAATGACGCGTGTCAGAAAAATCCACTCTCAGGAACACATCCCGAGTTTTAGATGAAATCACGTATAGGATAACAAAAGATGAGCCAAGATGTCAAGGCCAGCTGTCTTCAAAGAGAGACGACGGCAGGGGATGGCTGAGCAACACTGCGCGATGGCCGTCTGCTAAAAGGATTTTTTGCCTTTTTATGATAGCCTTACAAAAGAGCTAAACGCGCTGCGCTTGAACGACGCTCTTTTGCAAGGATTCTGGTAGGCAAAAAATCCTTTCTTCACGCAGACAGCCAAACGCTCCGCTTTTGCTCAGCCATCCCCTGCTGCATCTTGCCCTTCTTCTTTGCCCTAGCCAGCAATCACCCCAGCTGATGCTCTGCTGTCAGTCTCAGTTCCCTGTCGGCAATCCGGCCAGCGATATCGGGATGGTGTGAGGTCACGATGATGGTCTTGCCCGCATCCTTGAGCGACTGCAGGAACTGCGTCAGCCATGTCTGACTCTCGGCATCGAGAAAGTTCTCCGGCTCGTCGAGTGTCCAGACCGCCGGATTCATCGTGAAGATGGAGGCGAGCGCCGTGCGCTTCTTCTCGCCGCCCGAGAGAAAGTACGGCGCCTTGTCGCGCAGTTTTTCCAGTGAGAAATACACAATGGCATCTTCCACGCGCTGATGCACCTCGTCCTCTGGAAGCCCCATCTGCAGGGGGCCGAAGGCAAGCTCTTCCTCCACGCTCGCGCAGAAGAGCTGCGCATCCGGGTTCTGCCAGACATAGCCCACGCGCTGGTGGAAGTACTTGGAATAGCGGTGCTCGCGCATCTTCTTCGCCGTGATGGCCGTACCCTCAAAGGTATACGTGCCGATCTCCGGGAAGACGAGGCCGTTCAAGAGACGCAGCAATGTGGTCTTCCCCGAGCCGTTCGGTCCCGTCAGCAAGACGGCCTCCCCTTTCTTTATCGTAAAGCTGATGTGGCGCAGGACCGGTTCATGGTCGAACGCACAGCAGACATCTTCAAGCGCGATCAAAAGAATCCCTCCAGACGAAGATACAGGAAAGCATACAAGGCCAGCAGGGCGAGCAGTATCAGCCGCCCTAGGAGCGGGCCGCGCCGTCTCTCCCCCGCCATGACGGGGTACTCGCCCGTAAAGCAGCGGCAGCGCATGGCCTCGGCCATTTCGAGCGAGAGGCGCTGCGAACGCTGCATGACAATGCCCATGATCCCAGCCATCGCCCTGTGCTTGCGCGGATTGTGGCCGACAGAGCGCAGCTTCAGCGACGTCAAGAGGAGCGAAGCCTGGTCGCCGAGCAGCACGAGGTAGCGCAGCGTCGTGTCAAGGATGAAGATGACCTCCGGCGGCAGATGGAAGCGCCGCAGTGCCGCCGTGATTTCATGCCACGAGAAATACTGCTGCAGGAGATTGAGCGCTGTCACGCAGAGGAATGTCTTGAACGGCAGCAGGATTGCCGGGCCCGTGCCCCAGAAGATGAGCGCCGGCAGGATGAGCAGCAGGCAGAAAAGAGCAGCTGTCAAGGCTCCCATGACGATCTGCCGCAGCTGTGCCCCCGTCAGTGCCGTCATGAGCACGAGTTCCCCTCCGAGCACGGTCCAGAGGAATGCAGGCGTGCGCGCCGTGACGACGGCTAAAAGCAGCAGGATGAGCAGCGCAAGCGCCATGTCCGCCTGCCCGCGGTGGCGCCTGCCGGCCTGCGCCCGCAGGACCTTCAGCATCTCCATCATACGCAAAAGAGACCGGGAGATGAACGCATCCCGGTCCTTGTCAGGTCTGTATGATTCTTCTCGCTTTGCCCAATCAGGCAAATCCATCATGAAGAACACCTCAAATCAAAACTCACTCAGCGACCCGACAGAGAATCGCCGTAATCCGTATGCGAGGCAAAGAGCGGTGCCGCCATCTTGAAGAGGATGACGAGCAGCGCCGTGCCGATCAGCGCCGAGAGGATGTAGCCAAAGGCATCCGGCAGGCCCGCAATCGCATAGTCGGGGAAAAGTGCGTCAAACGAGAAGCCCTGTTCCATGCCCGCCGGCGTATAGCCGAGCGCCGTGCCGAGGAAATCCTGGTCCGCGAGTTCCTCCGGATCCCATTCGCCCCAGGCCGTTCCTGCCGCGAGCAGCCCGAGCGGCGTGCAGACGATCAGTGCTGCAACCAGGCCGTAGAGGGCACGGTTCGTCTTCACGCGGACCGACTGGAAGAGGTCCGGCGACGTCTTGCGCAGGTAGGCAAGCACGGCCGTCGTGAAGACGACCTCCGCGAGTCCAAAGAGCGTCAGATGGCCGATCATCATCGCCGGCACCGAGATCCAGAGCGGATACGGGCAGTAGAGTGCCTGCCCCGCCGCATCGGTGAACAGGAGCGGCTGGATGCCGAACTCAATGGCGGCCACAAGCGCTGCCGCATTGATGCCGGCATAGGCGCCAACGCCCGCCGCGATGTACTCGCCGGAAGGAGCAGACAGCTGCCTGCGCAGGAACTTGTAGACCGCATATCCCGTGAACGGCAGGACAACCGCCATATTGAAGCAGTTCGCGCCAAAGGCCAGGATGCCGCCATCCCCGAAGAAGAGTGCCTGGATGAGCAGAGCCACGCTGACAGACAGGCACGCGGCATACGGGCCGAACAGTATCGCGATCAGCGTGCCGCCGACCGCATGGCCCGTCGTACCGCCCGGCAGCGGCACATTGAACATCATACCGAGGAACGAAAGCGCCGCTGCGATGCCTAGGAGCGGCAATTTCTCCTGCGGCACATGGCGCCTCACCTTCGAGACGGCCACGAGCCAGACGGGCACCATGGCCGCGCCGAGTACCGCACACGTCGATGGGCTCAGGTAATTCTCTGGAATATGCATGATTTCATCTCCCCTATAAATAAACATGATGATTGATGCTTTCATTATACGTCATCTTCATGTCCCACGTAAGCCTCCCCGGGGGATAAGTTTTTTCTATTCATCTCCCATGTCACTAATCCAATCAAAATTCTCTACAAAAGTATAGATAATCTGCCAAGACAAGAATCTTTAGGTGAAAATTGCAACTGAATACAAACAAGATATATCCATATAAACGTATACTAAAACATTGCTATATCTTTTATTTCATGGTAAAATAATAAGAGAGAAAACTTTTAAAAATTGGTAGATTTATAAATGAGTTATAAAGCATATACATAGATGCAAAATTCAATGATTGATGAGGTGAAATAAGATGTTTCGAGGAAGGAAAATACGCTTGCTTCCAACAAAAGAACAAGAGCTTCTATTCTGGAAAAGTGCAGGAACAGCGCGTTGGGCATATAACTTCTTCCTTGCCGAAAATGAAGCAGCCTACAGAGCATACTTAAAGCGTGGCAAGACAGGACCGAGACGCATTTCTGAGGGCGATGTTCGTAAGTACATCAACAATAAGCTGAAGAATACGACACATCAATGGCTGAAAGAAGTCAGCAACAATGTCATGAAGATGGCAGTCAAAAAAGCAGATTACGCAGTCAAGAAATTTCTTAAAGGGGTTGCTGGAAAGCCGAAGTTCAAGACAAAACACAGGGCAAAACCTAGCTTCTACGTCAACTATGAAAGCTTGGCAAGAAAAAATGGTGGCTTTCACGGTGAAAGGCTCGGATTTATTCGGACCGCAGAGCCTTTGCCGCGCCTCCCAAAAGGCAAGCGTTACAGCGATCCATGGATTTCTTTTGATGGCAAGTACTGGTATTTAGGTCTTAGCTACGAAGTATCGGCTTCAGCGGCAGAAGAACTGAGCGACGACACCATCGGCATAGACCTCGGTATTAAAACTTTAGCAACATGCTATGTGAGCGGTACAAAAAAGAAAATGACATTCCAGAATATCAATCGAACAAAGAAGGTTCGACGCCTAGAGAAGAAGTTGCGCCGCGAACAACGCAAACAGAGCAGAAAGCTTGTGGCTAATACAGCACGTCACAAATTAATCCAACTTGAAGGGAAAACGATTGATCGCAAGCCCATCTGGAAACGTCCGCTTCATGAATGCCGCAACCTGAAGAAGCAGCGCCGCAAGATTGCATTGATTCATCGTCGCCTAGCGAATATCCGCCAGAATCACGTTCATCAAACAACAGCCACGATTGTGAAAACCAAGCCATCGCGAGTTGTTTTGGAAAATTTGAACGTTAAAGGCTTGATGAAAAACAAGCATCTTGCAAAAGCAATTTCTGGTGCAAAGTTCTATGAGTTTCGCCGCCAAATGATTTACAAATGTAAGGAACACGGTATTCAGGTCATCATTGCGGACCGATTTTATCCCAGCTCGAAGACCTGTTCCTATTGTGGCTATCTCAAAAAAGATCTGAAGCTGAACGACCGTGTCTATGTCTGCCCCGCCTGTGGAAAAGCCATAGATCGTGACCTGAATGCCGCAATCAATCTTGCAAATTATTTCCAATCTGATACAGTCTGTACAGCCTAAATTAGAGGAATTCTTAGACAGGTACCTATCGCTACTAGGGAACCGGCTTTCCTAAAAAGATTGCCTAAGCCTGCGGAGCGTTATATCAAACGTGAGTAGCCATCGAGCTTGCTCGGGACAAAAACGGATGCGATGAACCAGGAAGAAAACATCGCAAGAGTTTTCGCAGTATAAACCTGTATGACTCAGTATCCATACAGACTTATCGTAGCGAGATGTAATGGTTTCGACAAAACATAGAGACAATGAAAAAAGCCGCTTATAAAGCGGCTTTTTTGAACATCAAGACAAATACTTCAGGTATGAAAAACGCTCTTTTTTACTCAATACGATGATGATGTGGCTCGACAAAAAAGACAGAGATAATGCTATCAGATAGATTCCCATCGACCCCAAATGAACAAAAGCATGCTTCGAACCGCCAAAAGCGATTCCAGCCAGGAAGAGCCACCATGTATGGATGTAAAAGACGAACATACTCTGCTTTCTAAGGTATCCAAAAATGAGTGAGTCGTTTAGTTTGACAGCTTTTGTATACAAGAAGATATAGTATGTGAGCGGCAGTAAGAAGATGTAGCAATCATGAGAATAGCTGATTTTTGTCAGGCCGCAGAAACTACTCCCCATTGCCTCGATCATCAATAGGACAAAGAACACGGCAATGTACTGTTTCAGTCGGCGAATGGGAATAGCACATGTCTTTTGTGACAGATATGCTCCCATAAAGAAGTACAGCGCACCGAAGCAGATACCATTGCGCGGCGTAACAAATATAAGCCGTAACGCCTTAAAGGCTTTATACCCCATACTACCTTCGAGGAAAATGCAGTCGAAAATTGTATAGTATTGGACACCGATGAGTGCAATCATGTACCCGAACAAGGTCAGCATGAAAATTTTCCTGATACTGATCTTAAAGTACAGCAATCCTGTCACCAGGATAGCCGCGACAAGCAATGCCTGTAGGAACCATAGTTGCCAATAAGAACCTGTCATAATGATATTACGAACCACCATCACTGTTCCATGCAAGATTCCTCTATCAGACTTAAGGATGCCCGTATAAACAATAATAGGCAGATAAATAATTGTCCAGACTATATACAGCCGAAAGATATGGATGAGATATTTCTTTATACGCGGTATATCCAATTCGTACAGTGACATCTTACGGAAGAGAAGAAAACCAGAGGCCATAAAAAAGTACGGTACTGCCACTCGTGTCAATCCATTTGTTACAGCATAGTTCAGATTAAAAGATATGTCTAAGAGTGGATGTGCATGCAGTGTCACTACAAAGATAGCCATGATGAACTTAGCGATATCAAAGCCGTTATAGCGAGCGTTTGCTTGTCCTGTTGTATTCATTTGTCTTCCAATACACTTCCTTAGTATGAATTTGATTTCTGTGAAATTCATGTGAACATAAGAAAGTATAGCATATATGTCCCCCCCCTACAAGACAAAACGAAGCTTTTCTCAACATAGCAACAGCTGGAGCACTGGTTGGTAACCCGTGGCATCGCGAACAAGCACTCTTGTGATCTCATTCTGCTGATCACGGAGGATTGCTGCTTCTTTTTCGCTCTCCATTGGCGGCGGACACAAGAGAAAGTTGATGCTGTCCGATCCAGACTGCCTTCGCTTCGCGAAATAGAAATAAGAGAAAAATGTCTACTCTGCTCTTGCAATCAGAAGCTATAACAGTTATAATATAGCTGTAGAAAAAGAAAAAGCCGGTAAAATCGGCTTTTTCTGATCTTTCTTATTGGGGATGAAAATGGGTTTCGACGGGGTATTGAAGCCACGAAGTTCGCAGGCCAATGGTCATGAACGCCTGAAGCTTGACTGCTAAATTCAACTGACGAAGCTGAATACGCTTACGCTGCCTGAGCCTAGCTCAGATAGCCCCTCTGGAAGTACGAACCGTCAGCCAACCCGGAGGCTTTAAATAAAGACGGCAGTTTCCTGTTTTGTAAAAACAGGTGGTGGAGAACTCTGAATCCCAGAGTTCCGCTCCTATGATGCCCGCATTCTCGGGCTATTGCGATAATGCTTTGTGATGTGGATGTATTTCGGACAGGAGTTCGACTCTCCTCATCTCCACCAATTGCACAATAACCGCCCGCAGGCGGCTTCGATACACAATAAAGAAAAGGCCCGGAGCCATTGGCTACCGGGCCTTTTCTTGTACCTCACTTCAGTGGTCTGCTACAGCCTCGACATCATCCTCACTGTCGGTTTCTGTTTCCTTCCTCAGAGTCTTACCTCATTCCTGCTCATCCTGATGGATCTCAGCCTGCTGCTGGCGCAGGGCCTCGATGCCGATGCGGAACTCCTCGAAGGTCAGCTTGAAGTACGGCAAGGTCTGCAGGGCCTTGTAGACGTCCTGCTGGGACTTAGCAGATTCGAGTTTCTCGCCGATGCCGTCTTCCGTCAGGGCGTGGAGCAGGATGTGCGTGATCTGGTCTAGGGCATGCTGCTCCTCGCTGATGGACTCTGCCCCATCCTGATCATGGATTTCATGGATATCGCTCATTTATGATAACTTCCTTTCTAAATTGCTGATGTTTATTCGATTTTCACTGCCAACGGCCTGCATACAATTGCACCACGCCCGTCATCATAGTATAATAGATGAGGAATATAGATGAAATGAAGAGGTGCTAAGATGGCAGATCGATATTATACGTTACACATTGCAGGCTGCACGCGCAACCTGCCCATCCTCAATGTCACGGACAAGCTGGCCATCGCCGGCTTTGTCATGCTCGGCGATGTGGAGCTCACGGACGCCTGTGCGCAGGCGCTGGCCAAGAAGGTGCCGCCCGAGACAGATTACGTGCTGACCGCGGAGACGAAGGGCATCCCGCTCGCCGAAGAGCTCGCGCGTGCGCTCGGCATGGACCGCTACATCGTCGCGCGCAAGTCGGTCAAGGCGTACATGGAGAACGCGCTCTGGGTCGATGATGTCTCGATCACGACGAAGGGCACACAGAAACTCTGCCTTGACGGCACGGACATCGAACGCATCAAGGGCAAGAACGTCCTGCTGCTCGACGATGTCATCAGCACGGGCGGCTCGATGAAGGCGCTCGTCGAGCTGACCGAGAAGGCTGGCGGCAAGGTCATCGGCCAGGCATGTGTGCTCGCCGAGGGCAATGCCGCCAAACGCGACGACATCATCTTCCTCGAGCCGCTGCCGCTCTTTGATGCGCAGTGATCCCTGAATCGCCTAGTTGCATATGAGAAAACCCGCAGTGATGCGGGTTTTCTTTTTATGCGCAGTTATGCGGTTTTACACCAGATGGACCCAATCAGAACTTGACCGAGACGCCGACGCCGACGCCGTTCTCGCGGCTGCCCTCATCCGGCTTGAAGTTGTGGTAGTTGACGTTGAGGTCGACATTGAGCAGCAGGTTCTTGTTGACACCGACCTGCGTCTCATTGAAGTCCTTGCCCGAGACGTACGAGGCATAAGCGTCAAAGCCCATGACCTTCGGCGTGCTCACCGCGACGCCCGCAAAGGCATTGTCCTTGTCATTCGGGAGGTTCCAGCGATAGCCGCCGATGACCTTGAGCTCAGATCCGACGATGTCGTACTGCAGGTAGGCATCCTTGTGGTCGCCCTTCTCATCGCGGTCCGCATACTGGAAGCCAACTGTTGCCTTATTCGTCACCTTGTGCTCGATGTAGCTCTCCTTCGTGCCAACGCCGACAGCCGTCTCGTGATTGGCCATCTGGTTGATAGGAGCTGCCATCGCATAGGAAGAACTGACGAGGAGCAGTGCCGCCGTCAGCAGTGCTGATTTTTTCATGTAGGTCCCTCCAAAATGAAATCCATTCATGTGATAGTCATAATCATACAGGAAAATTCTACATGATTTTTACGAAACTGTCAAATCCGCAGCTCTTCCACGTCGAAGGGAGCCATTTACGGCTTCGACTTCCATGTCGCAGGAGCCTGGCCGTTGCCGAAAAGCTTCTGCATCGCCGCAGTATCCTGATAGGTAGCTTTAGGCGCATCATTTTCCACATTGGCTGATTTGCCGTTGAAGTAATAGACGTTATAGGCATCCCCCTTTTTTTCAATGCGCACACCTGCCCAGTTGCCTTTATCGGCATCATCGAGTTTGATTTGATTCGTTTTTAGATTTGCTGCATCCCAAAGCGTTTTGAAGTACTTATAGCCTTTATCATTGACTTTCACATCTCCACCAGCGCCTCCATTTACAGGCTCTTTGACGTCCTTATGCGGGTCAGTCTGTAAATCGAGCTCTACCCATCCTCCATTGCCAAGCACAACCTTACCGGACTCTATCGCTTGTTTAAGGCCTTTCTCTAACTGGCTCTGAGCAAATCTCTGATGCCCTTCCTTCGTATCATCCATCGCATAGGCAATGGTCTTGGATATCTGGAAGTAGGCGTCGCTGACCGCCTCAGCCAGTCCGCCTTTCGCAAAGATTGCTGCAGCGATGCCGACGATAAAGGCAAGAATCAGGGCGTACTCAACGATGCCCTGGGCTTTCTCATTCCATTTCTTCTGTTTATTATTTTGCGGATATTTCATAAATCTCACCTGCACGTATCGCAAAAACTCCTTGTTTTCACCTTCCATTATAAGCGGTACACATGAGAAAAGCCAGCTAAAAGTAGCTGGCTCATGGGAGAGAGAATGTGTGATTTTGGGGCTCAGAGGCCGAGCAGTGCATCGAGCTTGGCTTTGTCGAAGCTCACGACGAAGTCCTTGCCGTTGACCGTCGTGACGGGCACGATGAGGTCGCCGGAGATCTTGTAGCATTCGTCGCGGTCGGCATCGCTGAGCTCGATGTTGTGCTCCTCATAGGCGATGCCCTTCGATTTGAGATACTTCTTGACCTTGTCGCACCAGGGGCACTGCGTGATAGAGTAGACTTTTACCATGATGATTCCTCCTATACAGAAATAATGACGAGATATTCTTGTTAACCACTTACAGAGATTCGATGTACTTCTCGGCGAGCAGGGCGGCTGTCGTGCCGTCGGCCGCTGCTGTTGTCAGCTGGCGGATCTCCTTTTCGCGCACATCGCCGGCAGCGAAGACGCCGGGGATATTCGTGCGGCAGTCCTCACCGGCGAGGATGCGGCCGCTCTCCGTCATCTTGACCTGTCCCTCGAAGAGGTGGGTGTTCGGCACGACACCGATGTTGACGAAGATGGCATCGACGGGCAGCTCGCGCTCCTCGTCCTTTGCCTTGTCGTAGATGGTGATGCTCGTCAGGCGGCCTTCACCGTGCAGGGCGCGGATCTCGCTCTCCAAGAGCACTTTGACCTTCGGATTGGCGAAGAGCTTGTCCTGCGATGCCTTGTCGGCGCGCAGCTTCGAGCGATGGATCAGGTAGAGCTCCTTGGCGTACTTCGTCAGGAAGTTCGCCGCATCAACTGCGGCATTGCCGCCGCCCATGACGGAGATGACCTTGTCCTGATACATGTGGCCGTCGCAGAGCTCACAGTAGTGGACGCCGCGGCCGCTGTACTTCGCCTCTTCCTTGAGCGGCAGCTTGCGGCGCTCCATGCCGGAGGTGATGATGACGACCTTGGCCTCGTAGATATAGCTCTGCGTCTCGACGATCTTCGTCTTGCCCGTGAGTTCGACGCGCTCGATCATGTCGAACTCATCGACTTCGGCACCGGCTGCTTCCGCCTGCTGCTGGACGGTCGTCATGAGGTCGCTGCCGCTGACCTTCGTGAAGCCCGGGTAATTCTCGATACCGACGGCGTTGGCAATCTGCCCGCCGACGATGGCATTCTCGAGCACGAGCGTCGAGAGATTCGAACGCCCTGCGTAGAGCGCTGCCGTAAGGCCGGCCATGCCGGCACCGATGATGATGACATCTTTTGTCTTGCATTCCTTCGTCATACTATCCCTCCGTTATCTGTCTTCCGCATGTCTCTGCCGTGCGGAGCGGCTCTCTTGCTTTCTGACCTCAGTATAGCAGATGTTGCGGCCATCTTCTGTTACTGAGTTACAGTGACAAAAAGATTTCCTGCATCTTGGCTTCCCTTGACTTTTCGCTCCATCTATACTATGATAAAAGCAGTATATAAATACATATTTGTTTACTATGCATTAATCTAGAAAGAGGCGATCTCATGCCCGGAATCAGACCAGCCCCAGGCGAAATCCCACAGAAAGCAATGGCCTACATCCTCCAAGGCCTCTGCACCATCAGCTACGGCGAGATGGTCCTCGTCGCGCAGGACGGCGTCCTCATGCAGGTCGAATGGAGCGAGAAACGGCGCCTCGACTGCTGGCACGACACCGAAGATGCAAAGCCCCCCTACCCCGAGCGCGTCCTCACGGAGCTCGCCGCGCGCATCCGCAAGGAATTCCGCCTGCTGCAGTACGGCAGGCTCGTGCTCGTCATCCGCAAGGGACGCCTCATGCAGATCGAACGCACAGAAAAACAGCGCTTCACCGGCCTTGACGGCGAGGGCATCTGATTCAAGATGTCCTGCCGCAGCCGGGAAGCGCTGCTTTTTTTGTCGCAGGATGCATTCAACGGTCTTCGTGCTTCTCCTTGGTCAGCCAGCGGGACGTGCGGAGTTTTTTTATTGTCTCGAGTCGGTCCTGATAGATGTCCTCGATGACGAGCTTGCAGATGACGATGAAGGGCACTGCGAGGAACATGCCGGCCGGGCCGAGCACTTCGCCGCCTAAGATGATGCCGAGGATGATGGCGATTGGATGCAGATTCAGGGACTTGCCGATCAGCGTCGGATAGACGAGATTGTGGTTGACCTGTGTCAAGATCAAATAGAAGCCTGCCGTCTGGACGGCCACCCACGGGTCGACAGTCGCCGTCAGCAGGATACCGAAGATCGAGGCGACAGTCGGGCCGAGCACCGGCACAAACTCGCTGATGCCGGATACCATCGCGAAGACCGAGGCGTAAGGCAGGCCTCGCGAGGTGTAGTAGAGGAAGACGATAACGGCCGTCAGGCTGCAGATGACGAGCTGGCTGCAGATGTACGTGCGCAGAGCTGAGAGGATGCGGTTGAAGAGCGCGAGTACTCGGCTGTAGTCGCGCTGCGGGAAGAGGCTCGCGAGATAGATCTTGATATCATTGCCGTCCTTGAGCAGGTAGAACGTGACAAAGATGATGATGACCATGTCGATGAACTTGCTGAAGATCGAGAGCAGGATCGTCAGCGATGATTTCAGCGCACCAATGCTGGCCGCCTTGAGCTCGAGCCAGAACTGCTCGAATTCATCCGTCAGGTAGACATTGTCGTGAATCAGGGGCGCCTGTTGCAGTTTCTCCGTGATCTGCGGGAAATCCGTGACGAACCGCGTGAACGTCGGGATGAACGTACTCGAGACGAGCAGCAGCAGCCCGCCGCAGACGGTGAGAAAGCCAATGAGCACGATTGCCGCCGCGAGCCCGCGGTTCATCCGGGACTCGAGCCGGTCGACGAGCGGCGTCAAGAGCAGCTGTAAGAGCAGCGAGATGAAGATGATGAACGCCAGCTGCGGCAGGAACCAGAACGTCGACAAGAGGATCGTGAACGTCACGCCGAGCAGGATGGACGTCCGATAAGTCTTTAAACGCATAAGAAACTCCTAACCATAGAAGATGTACATAGGATACCTGCCCTGATTATACCACAGAGCGAACAGAAGAGAAAGAAAGGGACTGCCGTGCGGACGGCAGCCCCTTTCTTTCTCAAAAGACGGCCGCCTGCGAGCTTCTGCTGCTGTGCAGGGGCAGTCTTTTCGTGTAGTTCTGGAGTTACTTGATGACCATGACTGGAATCGGGGATTCTTCGACGACTTTCTGGCTGACACTGCCGATCAGTGCGCCCTTGAAGAGGCCGAGGCCGCGGCTGCCCATGATGATGAGGTCACTGTGCTCTTCGGCGGCTACGCGCATGATGGCTTTCGGGATGTTGCCCGTCTCAACGTGCTTGGAGGCCTTGATGTCGTCCGGCAGTTTCTCCCAAATGCGATCGAAGACGATGTGGCTCGGGATGTCTTTGTTGATGTTGCTGGCGACGTAGACGAAATCGAGGTCGGCTTTGCATTTCTCGGCGAAGAAGATTGCCTCATCGACGGCCTTGCAGCCGTTGACGGAACCGTCGACTGGTACTAAGATTTTCTGGATTCTGCCCATATTAACCCCTCCTATGCGAAGATGAATGATTTTCTGATTATATGGAGTATTTCGTTCTCACCTGGTGAAAATCCTGCTTTTCATCTGGCTTTTTCTTGTGCTACGAACATATTTTTTCTATCTCATGGCAGCCTGAAGAAATTTTTTCGAAAAAGGTGTTGACAGGAGTGTGGATTCTTCGTATAATATCTCTTGTAACTACGGGATGTGGCACAGTTTGGTAGCGCGCATCGTTCGGGACGATGAGGCCGCAGGTTCGAATCCTGTCATCCCGACCATTGAATGTTCAAGTCGTCAGCTTTTGCTGGCGGCTTTTTTCGTGCGTGAGGCTGGTTGACATCTCATAAGGGGAAGGGGGATGATTTTCGGCTTCGGCGCTCCGTTAAATGGCCTCCTCGACTTTGCTTTTTCTCTAAGTGACTTCGCCGCCTGATGCGGCGTTCTGACATCGCATTACCTAGTAGCAAGCATCTCTGTCGGCCAGCCCTACGGGCAATCACTCCGCTTCTGCAGGCGAAAACCATCCCCCTTCCCTAGCTACTGCCTACCGGCCAACCATACGGGCAAGCACTTCTGCAGGCAAAATTCCCCACCTCTTTCCTAGGTACTGCCCTTTCCTCGATGTTCTAGGGCGTGCTTTGCTTCGCTCGCACTCACTTTTTCAGATATGGAAGACCAATAAAAAAGACACGGCATATGGGCCGTGTCTTTTTACCAGTGGGATAAATTGTCTTATTTATCGGTCAGGCGCTCGAGGGCGCGATGGGCAATGTCCGTGCGGTGGAAGGCGCCTTCGAAGGTGATGGCGTTGACGCCTTTGTAGGCTTTGTCGACGGCGTTGCGGATGTCGTCGGCGGTGGCGACAACACCAAGGACGCGTCCGCCGTTCGTGACGATCCTGCCGTCTTTTTCAGCGGTGCCGGCATGGAAGACGAGGGTGCCGAGGGCTTTTGCTTTTTCAAGGCCATCAATCGGGAAGCCTTTCTTGTAGGCTTTCGGGTAGCCGCCGGAGGCGATGACGACGCAGACTGCTGCCCCATCGCTCCATTCGATGTGCTCTTCGTCGAGGGTGCCGTCGGCGCAGGCGAGCATGATGTCGACGAGATCGCTCTTGAGGAGCGGCAGGACGACCTGCGTCTCGGGGTCGCCGAAGCGGGCGTTGAACTCGACGACTTTCGGACCTTCTTTGGTGATCATGAGGCCGGCGTAGAGGCAGCCTTTATAGGGCCTGCCTTCTTTTGCCATGGCGGCGATGGTCGGCTTCAAGATGCGCTCGGTGGCAATCTTCACCATCTCGTCGGTCATGACCGGTGCCGGTGCATAGGTGCCCATGCCGCCGGTGTTGGGGCCTTTGTCGCCGTCGTAGGCGCGCTTGTGGTCCTGGGAGCTGACCATCGGGCAGATGGTCTTGCCGTCGGTGAAGGCTAAGAGGGAGGCTTCCTCACCGTCCATGAACTCCTCGATGACGACGCGGCTGCCTGCCTTGCCGAAGGCGGCGTCATCCATGATCTCGTGGACGGCATCGAGTGCCTCGTCGAGTGTCATGGCGACGATGACGCCCTTGCCGGCGGCAAGGCCGTCGGCCTTGATGACGATTGGGGCGCCCTCCTTCTTGATGTAGTCGCGGGCTGCTTCGGCATCGGTGAAGACTTCGTACTTGGCTGTCGGGATGCCGTACTTCTTCATGAGGTTCTTGGAGAAAGACTTGGAGCCCTCGATCTCGGCTGCGAGTTTGCGCGGGCCAAAGGCCTTGATGCCGGCCTTGTTCATGGCATCGACGACGCCATTCGTCAAGGGGACTTCCGGGCCGACGACGACGAGGTCGATGGCCTTCTCCTCGGCGAGCTTGACGAGGGCTTCGTTGTCGCAGATGTCGACGTCTCCGATGCACTCGGCGACATCAGCCATGCCCGGATTGCCCGGCACAGCGTAGAGCTTCGTTGCCTTCGGCGACTGCGCGAGTTTCCAGGCCAGCGTGTGCTCGCGGCCACCGGAACCGATCACTAAGATGTTCATGGTAGTTCCTCCAATATCACGTAAATCACAAAACAGCCTTCTCCCGCAGGCATAGAAACGCCCGCAGGGGAAGGCTCGTATCCTTATTTCTTGAGCTGCTCGGCGAGATAATCCTTGATCATCGTGTCGTAAGCGGCCGTATGGGCAAAGGCCTCCTGTGCGAGCTCCATGCGCGTGCGGTCGTCGACGCAGCCGTTCTTCGCGACCTGCTCGGCAATGGCATCGTAGCGGGCCGGGTTCGTGATGATCGTGACGAACTTGAAGTTCTTGGCTGCAGCGCGGACCATGGCCGGACCGCCGATGTCGATGTTCTCGATGGCCTCAGCGAGCGTGACGTTCGGCTTGGCAATCGTCTCTTTGAACGGATAGAGGTTGACGGCGACGAGGTCGATGCCCGTGATATGATGCTCCTCCATCTCGCGGACGTGCTCGGGATTGTCGCGGACGGCCAAGATGCCGCCATGGATGTACGGATTCAGGGTCTTGACGCGGCCATCCATGATCTCCGGGAAGCCCGTGACATCGCTGACATAGGTGACGGGGATACCGGCCTCTTTGATGGCCTTCATCGTGCCGCCCGTCGAGACGATCTCAACGCCTGCTTCGTGGAGCTTGCGGGCGAATTCGACGACGCCCTGTTTATTCGATACGCTGATGAGAGCGCGCTTGATCTTCATGGTGTGTACCTCTTTCTCAGTTTGTTTACATCGTGCATGGGCAGGGGCGAGTTTTTTCGGCTTCGGCGCTTCGCTGAATGGCCTTCTCGCCTCTTTTATGGCAAAGGTGGTTCGCCGCCTGACGCGGCGTTCTTACATTGCGGAACATAGCTGGGGATTATCTGTCGGCCAGCCCTTCGGGCAAGCGCTTCGCTTCTGCAGACGGACACCCTCCCCTTCCCTAGCTACTTCTTACACAGCCCCATCCCCAGCATGTTTACTGCTTGGCGGACAGGATGCGCACGTGGCGGCCTTCTACTTTGAGGCGGCCTTCGCAGTAGAGCTGGATGGCTTTCGGGTAGATGATGTGCTCCTGCTCGAGGACGCGGGCACCGAGTGTCTCCTCGGTGTCGTCATCGAGCACAGGCACGGCGGCCTGCAGGATGATGGGGCCGCTGTCGGTGCCTTCGTCGACAAAGTGGACGGTACAGCCGCTGACCTTGACGCCGTAGGCGAGCACGTCGCGGTGCGCATGCGCGCCCGGGAAGCTCGGCAGCAGGGCCGGGTGGATGTTCATGATGCGGCCTGCGTAGTGGCGCACGAAGTACGGCGTCAGGATGCGCATGAAGCCGGCAAGCACGACGAGCGTGACGCCTGCCTCATCGAGGGCCGCGATCAGGGCCTCCTCAAACGGCTGGCGGCCGTCGAACTGCTTGCGGTCAATGCAGACGGCCTTGATGCCGGCTTTTTCAGCGCGCGTCAGCGCGTAAGCGTCCGGCTTGTCGGTCAACACGACGGCAATCGTCGCATCGACTTCACCGCGGCCGATAGCATCGATGATGGACTGGAGGTCGGTGCCGCGGCCGGAGCACAGCACGCCCAATACTTGCTTACTCATCGAACACGCCGCCTTTGATCGTCACATCGTGATTGCCGCGGACGACACGGCCGATCTCGTAGACCGTCTCATGCTCGGCTTCGAGGTGCGCCTTGATCTTGTCGGCCTCCTCGCGGCTGGCCATGATGACCATGCCGATGCCCATGTTGAATGTGCGGTACATCTCATGCCAGTCGACATTGCCCCACTGCTGCAGCAGGCGGAAAATCGTCGGCATCTGCCAGACGGAGCTGTCGATCTCGACGGCCATGTCCTCAGGCAGTGCGCGCGGGATGTTATCGTAGAAGCCGCCTCCCGTGATGTGGACCATGCCGTGGATGTCGAATTTCTCGATGAGCGGCAGGCATGTCTTCGGATAGAGGCGCGTCGGCGTCAGGAGTTCCTCGCCAATCGTCTTGCCGAGCTCGTCGATGTACTCGTCGCCCTTGAAGCCCTTGTGCTCGAAGCAGATCTTGCGCACGAGGGAATAGCCGTTCGAATGGACACCGGAGGAAGGCAGGCCTAAGAGCACATCGCCTTCCTTGACGCGCTCGCTCGTGATGACCTTCGACTTCTCGACGACGCCGACGGCAAAGCCAGCGATGTCGTACTCACCGACCGGGTAGAAGCCACTCATCTCAGCCGTCTCGCCGCCGATGAGAGCGCAGCCGGACTCCTTGCAGGCATTCGCGACGCCCTTGACGACAGAGGCGACCTGCTCCGGGTCGAGCTTGCCGACGGCGAGATAGTCGAGGAAGAAGAGCGGTTCGGCGCCCTGTACGAGGATGTCGTTGACGCACATGGCAACAGCATCCTGGCCGATCGTGTCGTGCTTGTCGAGCATGAAAGCGAGGCGCAGCTTCGTGCCGACACCATCCGTGCCGGAGACGAGGACCGGCTCCTTGTACTTGCCGGAATTCAGCGCAAAAAGACCGCCGAAGCCGCCGAGGTCGCCGAGGACCTCCGGACGATACGTCGCCTTGACGCTGTCCTTGATGAGTTTGACGGAGTAGTTGCCAGCATCGATATCGACGCCGGAATCCTTATAGGTAAGTTGTTCTGCCATTTGATCTCCTGGTTCCTTTCCTATCCTGTCTTATCCTGTCTGACAAAATCCTGTAGCTCGCTTTCAGCACTTGCGCTGCTCGAAGACGTACTTGCTGTCGCCTGCCGGCTTTGCGCCGTCCTTGATCGGGTAGGCACTGTTGAAGCAGGCGTAGCACATGTCCTCTGCATTGAGGTTCGGCACACATCTCTTGAGGCCATCGATGCTCAGGAAGTGCAGGGAATCCGCGCCGATGAACTCGCGGATCTCCTCGACGGACTTCGTCGCGGCAATGAGTTCCTTGCGGACGCTGGTATCGATGCCATAGAAGCATGGATAGCCGATTGGCGGACTGCTGATGCAGACGTGTACAGCCTTTGCCCCGGCGTTCCGGAGCATGCGGACGATCTTGCCGCTCGTCGTGCCGCGGACGATGGAGTCATCAACCATGATGACCGACTTGCCCTCGACGACGGAGCGGATGGCATTGAGCTTGAGCTTGACTGCCGTGTCGCGCTTCTTCTGCGTCGGCTGGATGAAGGTACGGCCGATGTAGCGATTCTTGATCAGGCCCTCGACGAACGGGATGCCCGATTCATAGGCAAAGCCCGTCGCTGCCGTCGTGCCGGAGTCCGGGACGGAGATGACGATATCGCCCTTGAAGCCCGACTCGCGCGCGAGCTCGCGCCCCATGAGGAAGCGCGCTTCGTGGACGCTCTGGCCGTCGATGACGGAGTCCGGACGTGCGAAATAGATGTGTTCGAAGATGCAGCCGGCCTTCTTCTCGTCCGTCGCGAACGGATACGACTTGAGACCGTCCTGGTCGATGACGACCATCTCACCCGGCAGGACATCGCGCACGAACTCAGCGCCGACGACATCGAGGCCGCAAGTCTCCGACGAGAGGATCCAGCTGCCCTCCTCCGTCTTGCCGATGCAGAGCGGACGGAAGCCCTGCGGATCGCGGGCGCCGATGAGCTTCTCCTCGGTCATGATGGTCAGGCAGTAGCAGCCCTTGACCTTCTTGAGGCTCTCGATGATGCGCTCCTCGATCGTCTCCTTGTGGGAGCGCGCGACAAGGTTCACAATGACTTCCGAATCGATGGACGTCTGGAAGATCGTGCCCTGCTGCTCAAGGTCATGGCGGATCTCAGCGGCATTCGTCAGATTGCCGTTGTGGGCAAGCGCAATCTTGCCGCCCGCATAGTTGACGAGCAGCGGCTGCGTGTTAGCAAGCAGGCTCGAGCCCGTCGTCGAATAGCGCACATGGCCGACGGCAATGCACTGATTCTCCATGTGCGGGACCTGATGGCGGAATACTTCATTGACGAGGCCCATGCCGCGCGTCACATCCATCCAGGCGCCATCCGTGATGGCGATGCCGGCACTCTCCTGCCCGCGATGCTGCAGGGCGTAGAGGCCGAGATACGTCAGACCGGAGACATCTTCCGTATGGGAGTACACGCCGTAAACGCCGCATTCCTCTTTCCACTTCGGTTCTGGGTTGTAGCCATTATCATACATGGTTGTTCTGCTTCTTCCTTTTCTCTTGACGATACATTTTCTTATCAAAGGGACTTGATGGAGCCTGAAGGCCGCTAAGACGCGGCTCAGAGCTGAGCCGCAACGCGTGCAGCCTTCTTCTCGACACCGGCGACCATATCGGCGCGGTAGTCAGCGAGCTTCTTCTTAAGGTCATCATCTGCAATCGAGAACATCTCGACAGCAAAGATGGCAGCGTTCTTCGCACCGTTGATGGCCATCGTCGCCACGGGGATGCCCGACGGCATCTGCACCGTCGAGAGCAGTGCGTCCATGCCGTTGAGCGACGTCGCATTGATCGGCACGCCGATGACCGGCAGCGTCGTGTAGCTTGCCACGACACCGGCGAGATGTGCGGCAGCGCCTGCACCGACAATGAAGACGCCGACGCCCTTGGCGGGAGCCGACTCGACGAATTCACGGACCTTGGCCGGCGTGCGGTGCGCGGAGGCGACTGTCACTTCCGACTCGATACCAAACTGTTTCAAGAGCTCAACGGCTGGCTTCAGGATTGGCCAGTCGGAGTCGCTTCCCATGATAACAGCTGCTTTCATGGATTATCATCTCCTGTTATACACTCAAGCAATACATCATTTCATACATTAATGATAACGGTAAAAATCTGGGCTGTCAACAAAAAACAGGACAGGTGTCCTTGCGCAAAAGGAAAAGCCCCCGGCCAAGCCGGGAGCGAGAGACAAGGGTCAGTCGAGATCCTTGCCCGTAATCATCTTGTAGGCTTCTACGTATTTGGCAATCGTCTTGTCGATGACATCCTGCGGCAGCTTGTAGTCACTATCCGGATTTGCCTTGAGCCAGTCGCGGACGAACTGCTTGTCGTACGACGGCTGCGGCTTGCCTGCCTCATAACCTTCGAGCGGCCAGAAGCGGGAGCTGTCCGGCGTCAGGACCTCGTCGCCAAGGACGATCTTGCCATCCTCATCGAGGCCGAACTCGAACTTCGTGTCGGCGATGATGATGCCGCGCGAAAGAGCATACGAAGCGCACTTCTTATAGATGGCAATCGTATAGTCGCGCAGTTTCTCGGCATACTCCATGCCATGGCCAGGGAACTCCTTCTCGAAGACAGCAGCGCCCTGCTCGAGGGAGACATTCTCGTCGTGGTCGCCGAGCTCTGCCTTCGTGCTCGGCGTGAAGATCGGCTCAGGCAGCTTCTCGGATTCCTTGAGACCAGCCGGCAGCTTGATGCCGCAGATCGTGCCGTTCTCCTGATAGCTTGCCCAGCCGCTGCCCGTGATATAGCCGCGGACAATGCACTCCATCGGCAGCATCGTGAGCTTCTTGCACTTCATGCTGTTGCCGAGGAACTGCGGCTGCTGGAAGAACTCCGGCATGTCGTTATTGTCCACCGAGATCATGTGGTTCGGAATGATGTCCTTCGTGAAGTCGAACCAGAACTTCGACATCTGCGTCAGGACTTTGCCCTTCTTCGTGATCTTGTTCTTGAGGATGTGGTCGAATGCGGAGATGCGGTCTGTCGCAACCATGATAATGCTGTCGCCTGCATCGTAAACCTCACGAACTTTTCCGGATTTGAACGGCTTATACTCTTTCATGTGTTATCGTCTCCCGTCACATAAAGATAGATAGGATTTTCATACCTCCATCATAACGGCAGATGGGAAAAATGTCAAGAAATGGGTCAGATGTCCTTGAAGTCAGGATTCGTATCGTAGGGAGAGGGCATGTATTTCGGCTTCGTCGCTGCCGCCCTCTTCTTTCATCGAGCAGCGAAGCGCCGGGGTGGTACCCTTCCGGTTTCGTCACTCCGTTAAATGAGCCGCATGAAACGCCCCACCGCCCCCACACCTCGCCGCCTGCCGCGGCGCTTTGACATCGAGGTCGGGGGGACATGTTGCGCCTGCAGGAGCGGCGCGGCTGCCCGCAGGGATGGCCCCTAACACTCCATTAGCTCAAGTCGCAATGTAAGAACGCCGCGGCAGGCGGCGAAACTCCTTCGATGCGAATAGCATCATAGGGGCCATTTAGCAGAGCGACGAAGCCGGAACATGTCCCACCGGCCCTTTGCCAACACTCACTCGTCTCCTCGAATCAGCACTTGTAATCAGCCCCTCATGCCTTCACTGCTTTTCTCCTCGTCTTTCTCTTGTTTCGGCCCGCGCTCTTTCGCGACGGCGAGCATGAGCTTGATGCGGTTGAGCTGATTGACCTCGGAAGAGCCTGCATCGCAGTCGATGGCGGTGAGGTTGGCTCCCGTGTAACTCTCGCGCAGCTCGTGCATGACGCCCTTGCCGGTGATGTGGTTCGGCAGGCAGCCAAAAGGCTGGAGGCAGATGACATTTGGCACACCCTCGTCGATGAGCTTGACCATCTCGCCCGTCAGGAACCAGCCTTCGCCTGCCATGTTGCCGAGGCTGACATGGCGCGAGGCGAGCTTGGCCGTCTCGTCGATCTTGTGCGGTGCGAGGAAGTGGCGGCTGTTCTTGAGGGCCTTGCGCATCGGCGCGCGGTAGAAGTTGATGATGTTGATGAACATGCGCCCGAAGAAGCTGTTCCGCTTCTTGCCGTCGAGCAGCCTGTGCTTGACGATTGGGTCGTAGGCCGAGTAGAGGAAGAAGTCGACGAAGTCCGGCATGACGACCTCCGCGCCCTCCTCCATCAGGACCTTCTCGATGTGGTTGTTCGCGACCGGATGGTACTTCGCGAGGATCTCGCCGACAATGCCGACTTTCGGCTTCCAGAGTTCTTCATCGATCGGGATATTGTCGAATTCCTTGACAATCTGCTTGATCGTGCGCTGGAACTTGAAGTAGCCGCCGTCCTTGAGGACGTCCTTGCACTTTGCCATCCACTTGTCGAAGAGACGCTGCGTCTCACCCTTCTGGAGCTCATACGGCATCATGCGATTCTTGACGTTCTGCAGGAGATCGCCGAAGATCGCGGCCTTGATGGCGGCGATGAGCATCGGGCGCGTGAGGCGGAAGGCATCCGTCTCCTCCGGCAGGCCGTGCACGGCGAAGACCGGCACCTGCGGGAAGCCCGCGTACTTGAGGGCCTGGCGCAGGACGCTCATGTAATTCGTCGCGCGGCAGGCACCGCAGGTCTGGAACATCGCGATGCTCGTGTGGTCGGGGTCGTACTCACCCGACTTCAGCGCGGCGATGAGCTGGCCGATGACGACGATGGACGGGTAGCACATGTCGTTGTTGACGTAGCGCAGGCCGAGGTCGATGGCCGCCTTGTCCGGCATCTCCGGCACGACGAGATTGTAGCCATAGTCGCGCATGACCGACTTGATGAGCTCGAAGTGTATCGGGGCCATCTGCGGTGCGAGAATCGTGTGCGTCTTCTTGCACTCCGCGGTGAAGTGCGGGCGCTCGATTGGCTTGACTTCCTGATACGGCACGGGCTTGCGGCGCGCGAGCGCGGCCATCAGGGAACGCAGGCGGATGCGCGCGGCGCCGAGGTTCGAGACTTCATCGAGCTTGATCATCGTGTAGATGCGGTTGTGAGCCTCGAGAATGTCCTTGACCTGCCCCGTCGTCAGCGCATCGAGGCCGCAGCCGAACGAGCTGAACTGGATCAGCGTGAAGTTCGGGTGCTCTGCGACGAACTGCGCCGCATGGTAGAGGCGCGCGTGGTAACTCCACTGGTTGACGATCTTGAGCTTCGCCGCCTTGACCGGCACGTGGTAGACGGCGTCTTCCGAGATGATGGGCAGATGGTAGCTCTGGATCATCTCCGGGATGCCGTGGTTGATCTCCGGGTCGATGTGATAGGGGCGACCGACGAGCATGATGACCTGCTCCCCCGTCTTCTCGACGCGCTCGAGGATCTTGGCGCCGTAGTCGCGCACATCCTGGCGGTACTGGGCAAGCTCCTTGTAGGCCTCGTCGACAGCCTCGACAATCTCCTCTTTCTTCAAGCCCTCATGGGCGCCGAGTTCCTCGTAGAGGCGCGCGGCCATGCGCTTCTCGTCGTTGATCGGCAGGAACGGCTGCAGGAAGTCGATGTGCTTCTCGCGCAGGATGTCCATGTTGCCGCGGATGTTCTCAGCGTACGAAGCGACAATCGGGCAGTTGTAGTGGTTCTCAGACGGGTGCTTGTCGTCGACCATGTTGTAGGGCTCGCACGGGTAGAAGATCTTCGTGATGCCCTTCTCGATGAGGTCCATGATGTGGCCGTGTGCAATCTTGGCCGGGTAGCAGAGCGAGTCGGACGGCACCGTCGCCATGCCCTTGAAGTACATCTTCGCGCTCGACTTGCCCGAGAGCACGACGCGGTAGCCGAGCTTCGTGAAGAACGTGAACCAGAACGGGTAGTCCTCGTACATGTTGAGCACGCGCGGCAGGCCGATCGTGCCGCGCACGGGCTGCTCGAGCGGCTCGTAGTACTGGAACAGACGCTCGTACTTGTACTGGTAGATGTTCGGCGTGTCGGAGTCCTTCTTCTGGCCGCCGATGCCACGCTCGCAGCGGTTGCCCGTGAAGTACTTGCCGCCGTCCGGGAACTTCTGCATCGTGATCAGGCACTTGTTGCCGCAGCCGCGGCAGCGGTAGGAGCTCGTCGCGACAGAGAAATGGTCGAGCTCATCTGGCGACAGCAGGCTCGACTGCTGCGTGTCGGCTTCCTCTGCCGCCTCCATCGCGAGGATGGCCGCGCCATAGGCGCCCATCAGGCCCGCGATATCGGGGCGGATGACGTCACGGTCCAGGAGTTTCTCCATGCAGCGCAGCACGGCGTCGTTGTAGAATGTGCCGCCCTGCACGACGATGTGGTCGCCGAGCTCGCGGACATCCTTGAGCTGCATGACCTTGAAGAGCGCATTCTTGATGACGGAGAACGCGATGCCGGCCGAGATGTCGGCGACGTCAGCGCCCTCTTTTTGCGCCTGCTTGACCTTCGAGTTCATGAAGACCGTGCAGCGCGTGCCGAGGTCTACGGGGGCCTTCGAGTCGATGGCTTTGGCCGCGAACTCCGCCGGCGTCATGTGCAGGCCCTCGGCGAAGTTCTGGATGAAGGAGCCGCAGCCGGCCGAGCACGCCTCGTTGAGCGTGATGTTGCCGATACTGCCGTCCTTGACGAAGAAGCACTTCATGTCCTGGCCGCCGATGTCGAGCACGAAGGTGACATCCGGGCAGAATTCCTGTGCCGCCCGCAGGTGTGCGAACGTCTCGACCTCGCCGCCGTCAGCATGCAGGGCAGCCTTGACAATGGCCTCACCATAGCCCGTCGTCATCGCGCCCGCAATCTGCGTGCCCTCCGGCAGCGCCGCATAGAGGCCCTTCATCTCCTTGACGACCGTCTTTAAGGGCGAGCCCTGATTGCTGCCGTACGAGGTGTAGAGGATCTCCTTGTCCTTGCCGATGGCCGTGATTTTCGTCGTCGTCGAGCCCGCATCGATGCCGATGTAGACAGGGCCGCGGTACGCGCTAAGGTCGCCGCGCCTTACCTTGTCCTTGTCGTGGCGAGCCTTGAATGCCTCATAGTCCGCGCGGTTCTCGAACAGCGTGAAGTCCGCCTTGCGCGTCTCCCTCGCAGCGGCTTCCTTCGCTTTCGCGATGCTCTGCTCGAGGCGCGCGACGTCGATGACCTCTGCCTCGTCAGAGAGCGCCGCACCCATGGCGACGAAGTAATTGCCGTAGTCGACCTTGACGACATGTTCATCGTCGAGCTTCAGCGTCTCGATGAAGCGCTTGCGCAGCTCCGGCAGGAAGTGCAGCGGGCCGCCGAGGAAGGCGACGTGGCCGCTTATCGGCCTGCCCTGCGCGAGGTTGCCAATGGTCTGATTGACGACCGCCTGGAAAATCGACAGCGCAATATCCGCCTTTTCGGCACCGTCGTTCATGAGCGCCTGGATATCCGTCTTGGCGAAGACGCCGCAGCGCGAGGCGATCGTGTAGATCTGCTTGCCTTTGGCCGCGAGGTCGTCGAGCCCCTTGGCATCGGTCGACAAGAGCGAGGCCATGTGATCGATGAACGAGCCCGTGCCGCCGGCGCAGACGCCGTTCATGCGCTGCTCCGGCGCATCGCCGAAGTACGTGATCTTCGCATCCTCGCCGCCGAGCTCGACGACGGTATCCGTCTGCGGGATGAGCTCTTTGACCGCTGCGGCACAGGCGATGACCTCCTGTACGAAGGGCAGGCCAATGCGCTGAGCGATGCCCATGCCGGCCGAACCCGTCAGGGCAAACGAGAACTTCTTCTCGCCGACGATGGATTTCAGATGCGTCAGATTCTCCTGCAAGGCATTGCCGATCTCCGAGAAATGGCGCGCATAATTCTTGTAGAGGATCTTCTTCTCATGGTCGAGAACGACGAGCTTGATGGTCGTCGAACCGACATCAATCCCCACATTCAATACAGATTTCATATTCACACCACCTAGTGTCTTGAATTGATTCTGGAAAATAAGTGAATAAACCCCCCTGTTTCGAGGGTCACATTTTATTCTAACCCATCTGCGACTCGTTCGCAAGTCCGGACATCACAGCACAAAACGAGCCGTTCTGCCAATAGTCTGGAGCAGAGCGGCTCAAAAACGCAGAGAAGTTGCTGGATCAGAAATGGAAGCGCTCGCCGTAGTCGACTTCTTCGAGGAAGAGGCCGCAGGCCGGCGCTGTCGCCGCAGCCTTCGTCCTGTCGCATCCGTCGAGGATCTCCTGGAAGCGCTGCGGCGTGATGATGCCGAGGCCGACATTCGCGACCGTGCCGATGATATTGCGGACCATGTGATAGAGGAAGCCATTGCCGTGGATGCGGCAGACGAGCTGATTGCCCGCCGCTTCTTCGACGGCCGCTTCGTACATCGTGCGCACGGGGCTCATCGGCGCACCGCCGCTCGCGCGGAAGGCGGAGAAATCGTGCGTGCCGAGGATGCAGCCGAGCGCCTCGCGCATGGCGGCGACATCGAGCGGCCGCCGGATGTACCAGGCGTAGCGCGCCGTCATGGGATCAGGCACTTCGCCGCGCTGGATGCGGTAGATGTACGTCTTGCTCTTCGCACTGTGGCGCGCGCTGAAGTCGCGTTCTGCCTCCCCCGCCGCCCGCACGACGATGTCCGAGGGCAGCAGGCTGTTGACAGCCCGCACAATGCGGTCCGTGGGGATGCGCCCATCCGTGAAGAAGTTGACGACCTGACCGTAGGCATGGACGCCGGCATCCGTGCGGCCCGATGCCGCGAGCTCGATGGAATCGCCGAAGACCACCTGCAGTTTCTCTTCCAATATATTTTGCACGGCAACGACTGGCGGCGTCTGGCGCTGGAAGCCGTGGTAGGCCGTGCCGTCATAGGCGACCTTGAGGACGATATTGCGCGCGCGCGCCTTCATTTCCGCCTTGTGTTCTCGTTTCATCGCTGCATGAAGTCCTTTCTGTTGTTCATAGAGTTCATCGATTCATCGGAGAGCCAGCACTGCCGCAATCAGCAGGATGCTGAAGCCCCAGGCCACATAGTCGATGCTCGTGATCTTCAGGGCCTTCATCTGCGTCCTGCCCTCGCCGCCGCGGTAGCAGCGCGCCTCCATCGCCATCGCGAGGTCATCGGCGCGACGGAAGGCCGACAGGAAGAGCGGCACGAGCACGGGCACGAATGCCTGCATGCGCTTCATGATGCTGCCGGTCATGAAATCTGCACCGCGCGACTGCTGCGCCTTCATGATGCGGTCCGTCTCCTGGATGAGCGTCGGCACAAAGCGCAGGGCAATCGTCATCATCATCGCGAGCTCATGTGCCGGCACGCCGACGCGCTTGCCCGGCGAGAGCAGGGCCTCCATCGCATCTGTGAGCTTCAGTGGGCTCGTCGTGAAGGTCAGCAGCGAGGATAGGAGGATCAAGAGCACAAGGCGCAGGCAGATATAGAAACCCTCGACGATGCCCTCCGCTGTCACGCTCAGGAAGGCGACCTTGCAGAGTTCCTCGCCCGGCGTGCTGAAGATGTGCACGACGAAGGTGAAGAGGATGATCCACCAGAGCGGTTTCAGCGAGCGCAGCATCATGCGCATGGGTACCTTGGATAGCAGCATCAGGGCCGCCGTCAAGGCCGTCATCACGCCATAGGAGATGCCGCTCTTGCAGAGGAAGATCAGGACGAGGTAGAAGAAGAGCAGCACGACCTTCGTGCGCGGGTCAAGCCGGTGCAGGATGGAATTGCCGGGGAAGTACTGCCCGATCGTGATGTCACTGAGCATGTTTTTTGCCTCCTTTGCCCTTCACAGCCTTCAAGACGTTCAAGATTTCCCGCTTCGCCTCTTCGATGGTCAGGCAGTCCATGCGCACCGGCAGGCCCTTGGCGCGAAGCTCTTTCATCAGCGCCATGACGTGTGGCAGCTTGAGGCCGGCCCCTTCGAGCAGATCCTCCTGCGCGAAGGCCTCGCGCGGCGAAGCATCGCAGACGAGCCGTCCCTGGTTCATGATGAGCACGTGGTCGGCCAGCCGCGCGATATCGTCCATATTGTGGGAGACTAGGATAATCGTGACGTGTTCCCTATCGTGCAGATGGCGGATGGTCTTCACCAGTTCCTCGCGGCCGCGCGGGTCGAGGCCGGCGACAGGCTCGTCGAGGACGAGGTACTTCGGCCGCAGGGCCAGCACGCCTGCTATCGCCACGCGGCGCATCTGGCCGCCTGAGAGCGCGAGCGGCGAGCGCTTGCGGTACGTCTCGTAGTCGAGATGCATGAGCCGCATCGCCTCTTTGACGCGCTCTGCCGTCTCCTCTTCGGACAGCCCGAGGCTCTTCGGGCCGAAGGCGATGTCCTTCTCGATGGTTTCCTCGAAGAGCTGCTGCTCGGCGTACTGGAAGACCATGCCGACCTTGAGGCGCGTGGCCCTAGCCGCCGCACGCTCCTTCTTCGCCTTGGGATTGATGTCGACATCATCGACGAGCACGCGGCCCGCCGTCGGCTGCAAGAGTCCGTTGAGCTGCTGCAAGAGTGTCGACTTGCCCGATCCCGTGTGACCGGCAATGGCAGTCAGCGAGCCCTCCTCGATGACAGCAGAGACATCGCAGAGCGCCTGATGCTCAAACGGCGTGCCGGGCATGTAGACATACGCGACATGTTCTAACGTGATGGACAAGTCAACCCCTCCCCTCTCTTGTGGCATCAGTCAAGCCATGCGGATAATCCGCGAGTGTGACGAGCGCAGAGGTGAGCTCATCATCCGTCAGGATGTCCTGCGGCACGTCGAGGCCGGACGCGCGAAGCTCCAGGCCGAGCTCTGTCGCCAGTGGCACATCGAGGCCGAACGCCTTGAGCGCAGCGGCCTTCCGGAAAATCTCGCGCGGCGTGCCGTCGTCAGCGACGCGACCGTCCGCCATGACGATGACGCGGTCTGCCAGCGCCGCCTCCTCCATGAAATGCGTAATCAGCACGATCGTGATGCCCTGCTGTTCGTGCAGGCGGCAGACCGTCTCCATGACCTCGGCGCGCCCCTGCGGGTCGAGCATAGCCGTCGGCTCGTCGAGCACGAGGCAGCGCGTCTTCATCGCCAGTGCCCCCGCAATCGCCACGCGCTGTTTCTGGCCGCCTGAGAGCAGATGCGGCGCAAACTTGCGGTAATGCGTCATGTTGACACAGGCGAGCGCCTCGCGCACAGCCGTGCGGATCTCATCCGGCGACATGCCGAGGTTCTCGGGTCCAAAGGCGACGTCATCTTCCACGACAGCTGCAATGAGCTGGTTGTCGGGATTCTGGAAGACCATGCCGACCTGCTGGCGGATCTTCCAGAGCTCACCTGTATCGGCCGCCGCAGCCGTGTCAAGCCCGTTGATGCGGCAGGCGCCAGACGTCGGCAACAGGAGTGCATTGAGGTGCTTCGCGAGCGTCGATTTGCCCGAGCCATTCGCGCCGAGCACCGCAACGAATGCCCCCTCCTCGACCGCAAGGCTCACATCGTCGAGTGCACGGTGCTCCTGCTCCGTGCCGGCCTGATAGCAGTGCGAGAGATGTTCCAGCTCAATCCATGCCATACCTTCACCTTCCCTTTCGAATCAATGGTCTTATTATACCGCAGATTGACGGTCAACACAAACGCCAAACAAAGTTGACGAAAGAATAGTACGCTTTCAGTACGCTGCATACCGCGAGGAGCGCAAAAAAAGGCTGCCTGCGTGGGCAGACAGCCTTTGTATGGTCCGTATATCCGTATATGGATTACACGAGCTCGATGATGACCATCGGAGCAGCATCGCCGCGGCGAACGCCGAGCTTGAGGATACGCGTGTAACCGCCCTGGCGGTCAGCGTACTTGCTTGCGATCTCATCGAAAAGCTTTCTTACTACATCTTCATCAGCCAGCTGAGCGATTGCCTGGCGACGAGCGCTGAGGTCACCGCGCTTTGCGAGCGTGATGAGGTTTTCAGCGAACTTGCGGAGCTCTTTTGCCTTAGCTTCCGTCGTCTCAATGCGGCCATATCTGAAGAAGGAAGTGAGAATGCTCGTGAACAGCGCCTTGCGGGCTGCGGAGTTACGTCCTAATTTTCTGTAGCTCATTGATTTCCCTACTTTCCTGTCAGTCGTTGTTTTGTTTGAGCGTTAAACCGAGTTCCTCGAGCTTCTTCTTGACTTCCTCAAGAGATTTGCGTCCGAGGTTGCGGACCTTCATCATGTCATCTTCCGTCTTCTCAGCAAGGTCAGCGACCGTGTTGATATTGGCGCGCTTGAGACAGTTGAAGGAACGTACGGAGAGGTCGAGGTCTTCGATCGTCATATCGAGAACCTTGGAAGAATCGTCTTCTTCCTCCTCTGGGAAGGTTGCTTCCTCTTCCTCCTCTTCCTCCGGCAGGCCATCCATGTTCTGGAACAGCTTGAGGTGCATGACAAGAATGCCAGCGGCCTTGCTGACGGCCTCTTCCGGGCGAAGCGAACCATCGGTCCAGACTTCGAGGATCAGGCGGTCATAGTCCGTGACATTGCCTACACGCGTATCCTGTACCGTGTAGTTCACGCGTTTGACCGGGGAGAAGATGGAGTCGATCGGAATGACACCGATCGTGTCGTCCGGCTTCTTGTTCTTGTCTGCCGGGACGTAGCCACGGCCACGCTCGACAGTCATCTCAATCTTGAGCTTGCCGTCTTCGTTGACCGTCGCAATGTGGAGGTCCGGGTTAAGGATCTCGATGTCGGCATCACAGATGATGTCGGCAGCCGTTACCTCTTTTTCTCCCTCAACATCGATGCGGATGATTCGCGGCTCGTTGCCCGTCATCTTGAGGCAGAGCTCTTTGAGGTTGAGGACGATGTTCGTCACATCATCCCGGACGCCCGGAATCGTGGAGAACTCGTGGAGAACGCCATCGATTCGGATGGAGGTAATCGCAGCACCTTCGAGAGAAGACAGCAGCATGCGGCGCAGGCTGTTGCCGAACGTCGTGCCGTAACCGCGCTCGAGCGGCTCGCAGATGAACTTGCCGTAGCGGTTGTCTTCACTGATTTCCGCAATTTCAATTTTCGGTTTCTCGATGTCTATCATCTTGAATGAACCTCCTCAATAACACTATGCGCACAGGCACAAATATTCATTATTTGGAGTACAACTCGACGATAGCCTGCTCATTGACAGGAACATCGATCTCATCACGGTTCGGGAAACGCGTTACCGTACCCGTGAGGTTGGCCTGATCGGCCTGGAGCCATGCTGGAGCAGACAGCGCGTTGCTGCTCTCTTTGAGCTCCTTGAAGAATGCATTGCTCTGGCTCTTCTCTGCCACAGCGATGACGTCGCCAGCGTTTACGAGTGCGGACGGGATGTCAACGCGCTTGCCGTTGACCGTGAAGTGGCCATGACGGACGAGCTGACGAGCCTGACGGCGCGTGTTGGCGAGGCCAAGGCGGTAAACGACGTTGTCGAGACGGCGCTCGAGAAGGCCGAGGAGGTTTTCACCCGTGACGCCCTGCATCTTCTTTGCTTTATCGTAGTATCCACGGAACTGCTTCTCGAGCACGCCGTAGATGAACTTTGCTTTCTGCTTTTCCTTCAGCTGCGTGCCGTACTCAGAAACCTTGCGGTTCGTGCGACGGAGCTGACGCTTCGATTCTTTGGAACGACCAATAACAGCCGGCTCGAGGCCGAGGGCACGGCATCTCTTCAGGGCTGGTACTCTATCAATTGCCATCGGTTAAATGCACCTCCTATTATACTCTTCTACGCTTCGGCGGACGGCATCCGTTGTGCGGAATCGGGGTAACATCCTTGATCATGTTGACCTCGAGGCCCGTTGCCTGCAGGGAACGGATTGCGGCTTCACGGCCGGCACCAGGACCCTTGACGTAAACTTCGACCTGCTTGAGGCCGTGTTCCATAGCTGCCTTTGCAGCCGTCTCAGCTGCCATCTGTGCAGCGAACGGCGTGCTCTTGCGGGAGCCGCGGAAACCGAGGCCGCCAGCGCTGGCCCAGGAAAGTGCATTACCGCTCTTATCGGTGAGCGTAACGATTGTGTTGTTGAACGTAGAGCTGATATGTGCTACGCCATATTCAATGTTCTTACGAACTTTTTTCTTCGTGCGAACTGCTTTCTTAACTGCCACCAGTTAACCCTCCTTTATTAGTCCTTTTTCTTGCCTGCTACAGCCTTTTTCGGGCCTTTACGCGTGCGGGCGTTGTTCTTTGTGTTCTGTCCACGGACAGGAAGACCAAGACGGTGGCGACGACCACGGTAGCAGCCGATATCAACGAGTCTCTTGATGTTCATCTGGCGCTCGCGGCGAAGGTCACCTTCGACCACGACGTTCTTATCGATGACATCACGAAGTTTTACAACTTCGTCCTCCGTGAGGTCTCGCGTACGAGTATCCGGATTGATGCCAGTCATCTTCAGGAGATCCTGAGAAGTCTTGAGACCAATACCAAAAATGTACGTCAAAGCAATTTCAATTCTCTTGTCACGGGGTAAATCTACACCGGCAATACGTGCCATTAATAAAGCACCTCCTTATTCATTCATTAACCTTGTCTCTGTTTGTGTTTCGGATTTTCGCAGATGACCATTACACGGCCTTTGCGCTTGATGATCTTGCACTTCTCGCAAATCCGCTTTACTGACGGTTTTACCTTCATCGTTATATGCCCCCTTTTCGATATTGTCAGCCTTGTCATTTTGCTAGTATACCATGTTTCCACGGTTCTGCCTAGTGGCAGGAGCGAAAAAAGTCAAATATTTTTTCACGATGGGCAAAATGAACAGCCTGGCTCATTTGAATCGGTAGGTTATACGGCCGCGCGTTAAGTCATAAGGCGTGAGTTCGATCGTGACTTTGTCACCGGGAAGGATGCGGATGAAATTCATGCGGATCTTACCGGATACATGCGCCAGTACAACGTGACCATTCTCCAGCTCAACCTGGAACATTGCATTCGGCAGTGCTTCCAGGACTTTGCCTTCTACTTCAATAACATCTTGCTTCGACATGTCATTTCTCCCTTTATGCTTCATGGAAATTGGTTGGGCCAAAGTCATCTCATCTAAGGAGTGTGATTTTCTAATGCCATGCCCAACAACAGGTTATTCTTCTAAAAAATGCATATATCATTGTAATGGGCGGCCAATGGCCGCCCTTACAATAACATCTATCATTCGGTGGTGATCCCGTGCAGATGGGAATCACCGACAGCCTCCGGTCAAGCCTTCAGTGTCTCGATGAGATCCTGCGTGACTTTCTCGATGGACTGTCTGCCATCGACTTCCGTATAGACACCGGCTGCCTTGTAGTAGTCGATGAGCGGCTTCGTCGAAGCCTCGTATACGGAAAGGCGATTCTTCATCGTCTCTGCCGTGTCATCCGCACGCTGGAAGAGCTCGCTGCCGCACACATCGCAGATGCCCTCTTTCTTCGGAGGGTTGAACTTCGTGTGATACGTAGCACCGCACTTCTTGCAGATGCGGCGTCCGACTGCGCGCTCGATGAGGTCTTCAGCCGGGACGTTGATGTTCAGGACGCGCGTGAGCGTGAGACCGAGATCCTTGAGGATTCCCGTCAGGGCATCTGCCTGCTCGACCGTGCGCGGGAAGCCATCGAGGATGAATCCCTTCTTGCAATCGTCTTTAGAGAGACGCTCGCGCACGATGCCGATCGTGACGGAATCCGGTACAAGCTTGCCTGCGTCCATGCACGCTTTCGCCTGCTTGCCGAGCTCCGTTCCCTCTTTGACCGCTGCACGGAACATATCGCCCGTGGAGATGTGCGGGATATCGAAGGCTTTGACGAGCTCAGCCGCCTGCGTGCCCTTACCGGCACCCGGGGGGCCCATTAACAAGATATGCATGATGCTTCCTCCTCTTATTTCATGAACCCTTCGTAATGACGCATGACGACCATGGACTCAATCTGCTTCATCGTCTGCAGTGCAACACCGACGACGATGAGCAGGGCCGTACCGCCGAAATAGACACCTTCGATATGCGTTGCCGCAGCAATCATATTCGGAAGGACGGCGATGAAGGCCAGGAACACGGAACCTGCCAGCGTGATACGCGTCAGGACATGATCCAGATAATCTGCCGTTGGCTGGCCTGGGCGGATGCCAGGGATGAAGCCACCGTATTTCTTCAGATTGTCCGCCATATCCGGGATCTTTACGGTAACAGCCGTGTAGAAATACGTGAAGAAGATGATCAGCGCGACGTAGAGCGTCGTCTGAAGCGGCTTGCCCCACTCGAGATAGCTGGCCACCGTCTTGACCCAGGGCACATCGATGAACTGGGCCACGGTCACCGGGAACATCAGCACGGATGACGCAAAGATGATGGGAATGACGCCCGCCTGATTGACTTTCAGCGGGATGTGGCTGGAATGACCGCCATACGCTCTCTGACCGACCACGCGCTTGGCGTAGGAAATCGGGATGCGGCGGAAGCCCGTCTCAATGTGGATGACGAAGACGACCATCGCCAGGGCGATGACGCCAAACAGGAACACACTGAAATAGCTGATCGTGCCAGCCTGCACATAATGGTAGATCGTTCCGATGTTCTTCGGCAGGGCCGCAACGATGCCGGCAAAGATGATAAGCGAGATACCATTGCCGACACCCTGCGCCGTAATCTGCTCGCCCACCCACATGAGGAATACCGTACCGGCCGTCAGCGTGATCGCGATGATCAGGATGTTGACGGGGTTCGGATTCAGGATGGCTTCCTTCAGGCCAATGGACATGCCGATTGCCTGGAGGAAGGCGAGCACGACGGTCAGATAGCGCGTGACCTGCGTCGTCTTCTTGTGCCCCTCCTCGCCTTCCTTCGACCACTGCTCGAGGGTCGGGATGACGACATTGAGGAGCTGGATGATAATGGCCGCATTGATGTACGGCGTGATGCTCATCGCGAAGATGGAGAACTTACTGAACGCACCACCAGAAAAAAGGTCCAAGAGACCGAACAGATTGCCGTTTGCGAAGAGCTTCTCGATCGCGGTCGGATCAACTCCCGGGACGGGGATGTGCGTCCCCATCCGGAAGATGGCGAACATGATCAACGTGAAGATGATCTTCTGGCGAAGTTCGGGTATCTTAAAGATGTTGCCAAGGGCTGAAAGCACCTCAGATCACCTCGACTTTGCCACCTGCTGCCGTGATCTTCTCCTCTGCGGATTTCGTGAAGCCGTTGGCACGGACCGTCAGCTTCTTCGTGAGCTCGCCGTTGCCGAGGATGCGGATGCCATCCTGAACATTCTTCAGGATGCCGGACTCAACGAGCACGACCGGATCGACCGTCGTGCCGTCTTCGAAGCGGTTGAGCGTCTCAACGTTGACTTCTGCGAACGTCTTAGCCCAGACATTCTTGAAGCCGCGCTTCGGCAGACGACGGTAGATCGGCATCTGGCCGCCTTCAAAACCCGTGCGAACGCCGCCGCCGCTGCGGGAATTCTGGCCTTTCATGCCGCGACCAGCCGTCTTGCCATTGCCGGAGCCGAGGCCGCGGCCGACGCGGTTGCGGACCTTGCGGGAACCAGCTGCTGGCTGTAATTCATGTAACTTCATCTAGTGCACCTCCTGTCTCGTCTTAGTCTGCGATTTCTTCTACCTTGATCAGATGCTCTACTTTGTGGAGCTGGCCACGGATGGCCGGGTTATCCGGAAGCTCAACAACAGAGTTGATCTTGCGCAGTCCAAGAGCACGAACGGTTCTGCGCTGCGTTTCCGGGCGACCGATCAAGCTTCTCTTCAGCGTGACTTTAACTTTTGCCATTTTGTGAGCCTCCTATTAACCTAAGATTTCCTGAACCGTCTTGCCACGGAGCTCAGCGACAGCCTCAGCACGCTTGAGTGCCTTGAGGCCTTCCATCGTTGCGCGGACCATGTTGTTCGGGTTTGCGGAGCCGAGAGACTTCGTCAGGATATCGCGGATACCAGCGAGCTCGAGGACGGCACGAGCCGGGCCGCCAGCGATGACACCAGTACCTTTGGCAGCCGGCTTCATCATGACTTTGCCAGCACCGAAGATGCCGATCATCTCGTGCGGGATCGTGCGGTTGTCGTAGAGGGCAACTTCGACGAGGTTCTTCTTCGCATCCTCGACGCCCTTGCGGATTGCCTCCGGAACCTCAGCAGCCTTGCCGAGGCCAACGCCTACCTTGCCTTTCTTGTTGCCGACGACAACAAGGGCACTGAACGAGAAGCGGCGGCCGCCCTTGACGACTTTTGCAACTCGATTGATATATACAACTTTCTCCTCGAACTCAGGAGTCTCGTTGTCCATATTTCTAGCCATTCATTTACCTCCTTTGGACTTTGTCTTAGAATTTCAGCCCAGCTTCACGGGCTGCTTCAGCGAGTGCGGCGACACGGCCATGGTAAACATAGCCGCCACGGTCGAATACGACTTCCGTGATGCCCTTTTCGAGAGCGCGCTTAGCGACTTCTGCACCGACAGCCTTAGCTGCTTCGATGTTGCCGCCGTAGTTCTCGAAACCCTTGTCCTGGGAGCTTGCAGAGACGAGCGTTACGCCCTTCTCATCATCGATGACCTGCGCATAGATGTTTGCGAGGCTGCGATATACGTTGAGGCGCGGACGAGCCGCCGTGCCTGCGATATGGTTGCGGACGCGCAGATGACGTTTCTGGCGTGCCTTGTTCTTATCTGCTTTAAGAAGCACAGAGATTCACTCCTTTCTAGAATTTGGTCCTTATTTCTTGCCCTTAGCGCCGGCTTTACCTTCCTTGCGGCGGATGTGCTCACCAGCGTACTTGATACCCTTGCCTTTGTACGGCTCCGGCTCACGGAAGCTGCGGATCTCCGCAGCGATCTGGCCGACAACTTCCTTGTCGATGCCCTTGACCGTGATGGCATTGGCCGACGGAACATCGAACTCGATGCCCTGCGGCGGCTCAACGACGACCGGATGGGAGAAACCAAGGGAGAGGTTGAGGTTCTTGCCCTGCTTCTGGGCACGATAACCAACGCCGTTGATTTCGAGGTTCTTGGAGAAACCTTCCGTTACGCCGACGACCATGTTGTGGATCAGCGTACGGCTGAGACCATGGAGAGATCTGTGCGTTTTATCGTCGGAAGGACGCGTTACCGTGATAACATTGCCTTCGACGGTTACTTTCATATCCGGATGAATGTGGCGGGAAAGTTCACCTTTCGGGCCCTTTACTTTCACCAGATTGTCCTCGCCGAGCGTAACCGTTACGCCAGCCGGGATTTCAATCGGTGCTCTACCAATTCTTGACATCTGTACACCTCCTGACTACTAATTACCAAACGTAAGCGATGACTTCGCCGCCGAGACCAGCCTTGCGGGCCTGCTTGTCGCTCATGATGCCCTTCGAGGTGGAGATGATGGCGATGCCAAGGCCGCCCAGGACACGCGGAAGCTCATCGTGCTTTGCGTACTGGCGAAGGCCCGGTTTCGAAATGCGTTTGATACCGGAGATGACTTTCTCACGCTGCGGACCGTACTTGAGGTCGATCGTGAGAACGCCCTGCTTGTTGTCCTCCGTGAACGTGTAGTCTTTGATGAAGCCCTCTTCCTTCAGGACCTCTGCAATAGCGGTCTTGATCTTGGAAGCCGGGATTTCCACCTTCTCGTGGAATACAGAGTTTGCATTGCGCAAACGGGTCAGCATATCTGCAATAGGATCAGTCATTACCATGTGAACCGATATCCTCCTTTCAAAATGTCAAAATTACCAGCTGGCTTTCGTTACGCCAGGGATAGCACCTTTGTAGCTCTGCTCGCGGAAGCAGATACGGCACATGTCGAACTTGCGCATATAACCATGCGGACGGCCGCAGATCTTGCAGCGGTTGTAGCCGCGCGTGGAGAACTTCGGTTCCTTGCTCCACTTCTCAATCATAGACTTCTTAGCCAAGTTTCCTTACCTCCTTATGCTTTGAACGGCATACCCATGAGTTTCAGGAGCTCTCTGGCTTCTTCATCCGTCTGTGCCGTCGTAACAATTACAATGTTCATGCCACGGATCTTATCGATCTTATCGTATTCGATTTCCGGGAAGATGAGCTGCTCTTTGAGACCGACAGCGTAGTTACCACGGCCGTCGAAAGCCTTGTCAGATACACCGCGGAAGTCACGGACGCGCGGGAGAGCGACGTTCATGAACTTATCGAGGAACTGGTACATGCGCGTGCCGCGCAGCGTTACCTTGCAGCCGATCGGCATGCCTTCACGCAGTTTCCAAGCGGCGAGGGACTTCTTCGCACGCGTCAGGAGCGGCTTCTGGCCCGAGATGATCGTCAGATCATTCACGGCAGCATCGAGGGCCTTCGGGTTGCCAACGGCTTCACCGACACCCATGTTGATGATGACTTTCTCGATTTTCGGAAGCTGCATGACGTTCTTGTAGCCGAACTTCTCCGTCATAGCCTTGCAGACTTCGTTCTGGTATTTTTCCTGTAATCTATCCACTTATGCTCCTCCTTTCGTGATTATTTCGTCTGGTCGATGACTTCGCCGCACTTCTTGCAAGCGCGGACCATCTTGCCATTGACTTCCTTGTGAGCAACGCGCGTTGCCTTCTGGCATGCCGGGCAGACGAGCATGACTTTGCATGCATGCATCGGAGCTTCCTTGACGAGGATGCCGCCCTGCGGAGCCTTCTGGTTCGGCTTCGTGTGACGCTTCACTTTGTTGACGCCTTCGACGACAACCTTACCCTTCTTCGGCATAGCTGCGATGACTTTGCCCTGCTTGCCTTTATCTTTGCCGGACAGCACGAGAACCGTGTCGCCCTTCTTAACGTTCAGTTTTACGAGTGACAAAATAGCACCTCCTCACAATTAAAGTACTTCAGGAGCCAGGGAAACGATCTTCATGAAGTCTTTATCGCGAAGCTCTCTGGCTACCGGTCCAAAAATACGCGTGCCTTTCGGCGTCTTGTCGTCCTTGATGATGACGGCTGCATTCTCGTCGAAACGGATGTAGGAGCCATCTGCACGGCGCAGGCCCTTGACGCTGCGGACTACGACTGCCTTTACGACATCGCCCTTCTTGACCGTGCCGCCCGGAGCAGCAGATTTGACTGCAGCTACGATGATATCACCAATGTTAGCGTATTTACGGTAGGAACCGCCGAGAACACGGATGCACATGATTTCCTTTGCACCAGTGTTGTCACCAACATTCAGGATGGTTTGCTGTTGGATCATTGTTTGACCTCCTTCTTCGATAATTTGGGATTATTTCGCGCGTTCTACGACTTCAACGACTCTCCAGCGCTTCGTCTTGGACAGCGGGCGCGTTTCCATGATGGAAACCTTGTCGCCAACATGTGCGTCGTTCTTCTCATCGTGTGCGTGGAATTTGACCGTTCTCTTGACCGGCTTCTTGTAAAGCTTGTGCTGCTCGAGTTCCTCGACTGCAACAACAACGGTCTTGTCCATCTTATCGGAGATGACCTTACCAATCTTAGTCTTACGTACGTTTCTTTCGCTCATCAGGGAGCCTCCTTCCTTCTGCATATCAGTTTCCGTGATCAAGCCTTGAGCTCGTTCTCACGCTGGATCGTCTTGATGCGGGCGATCGTCTTCTTTACTTCCTTGATACGCATCGGGTTCTCGAGCTGGCCGGTGGCGAGCTGGAAACGGAGGTTGAAAAGTTCCTCTTTGAGCGAAGCAAGCTTCTGGTTGAGCTCCTCAGCGTTCATCTCGCGAATCTCATTAACCTTCATTTACTTCACCGCCCTCTGCTTTATTGTCTTCCTTCACAACGAACTTCGTCTTGATCGGGAGCTTGTGGCCTGCGAGACGCATTGCTTCCATAGCGATTTCCTTGGAAACGCCATCCATCTCGAAGAGCACGCGGCCCGGCTTCACGACAGCTACCCAGTACTCCGGCGAACCTTTACCGGAACCCATGCGCGTCTCAGCCGGCTTTGCCGTTACCGGCTTATCCGGGAAAATCTTGATCCAGACCTGGCCACCGCGCTTGATGTAACGCGTCATGGCGATACGAGCTGCCTCGATCTGGCGGTTCGTGATCCATGCCGGCTCCAGTGCTACAAGACCGAACTCACCATGGCTCAGCGTATTGCCGCGATGAGCCTTGCCCTTCATGCGGCCACGGAACTGTTTACGGTATTTGACTCTCTTTGGTAATAACATTAAGCTTCGCTCCCTTCAGCTGCAGTCTTAGCCTGCTTTCTTTCCGGAAGAACTTCGCCCTTGAAGATCCAGACCTTGATGCCGATGCGGCCATAAGTCGTGTGAGCTTCTGCCGTACCGTAATCGATATCAGCGCGGAGCGTATGAAGTGGGATACTTCCTTCACGATAGGATTCCTTACGTGCGATCTCAGCACCGCCAAGGCGACCGCTGCAAGCGATCTTGATGCCCTTAGCGCCGAGACGCATCGTGCGGCCAACGGCCTGCTTCATCGCACGGCGGAAAGCGATGCGGCGCTCGAGCTGCTGAGCGATGTTCTCAGCGACGAGCGTAGCGTCCATATCCGGCTGCTTGATCTCTGCGATGTTGATGTCCACGCGCTTCGTCGTGTACTTCTTCAGACCTTCTTTGATCTGCTCAATGCCCGAACCGCCACGGCCGATGACCATGCCCGGCTTAGCCGTATGGATCGTGAGCTTCAGACGGTTCTTGCTGCGCTCCGTCTCGATTCTGGACACACCGGCTGCCTGAAGGCTCTGCTTCAGATAGTCACGGATTTTGATATCTTCATGCAGGTTCTCTGCAAAATCTTTGTCTGCATACCACTTAGCATCCCAGGTCTTGACGACGCCAAGACGAATACCATGCGGATTTACTTTCTGACCCAAACCGTTTCCCTCCTTGCTCAGTTCTTCTCGTCAACGACGATGGTTACATGGGACGTACGCTTCAAGATCTTGAACGCCTGTCCACGGGAACGCGGATGGATGCGCTTGAGCGTCGGGCCCTGATCAGCGAAAGCCGTCTTGACGTAGAGCTTCTCGACGTCCATATCAAAGTTATTCTCAGCGTTTGCAACAGCAGAACGCAGGACTTTCTCAACTACCTCGGCACCAGCCTTCGGCGTGAATTTCAGAATCGCGAACGCTTCAGCGACGTTCTTGCCACGGATGAGATCCATGACGACACGAACTTTGCGCGGAGCGATGCGAACATATTTAGCTACTGCTTTAGATTCCACAAGGATTCTCCTTTCGCAAAATTATCTCAGAGAGGTCTTTCTCTCTTCGCCGGCATGGCCTTTGAACGTGCGCGTCGGTGCGAACTCACCGAGCTTGTGGCCTACCATGTCTTCCGTGATGTAGACCGGCACGTGCTTGCGGCCATCATGGACGGCAATCGTGTGACCGACGAAATCCGGGAAAATCGTGGAGCTTCTCGACCAGGTCTTGACAACCTTCTTATCGTTAGCCTCGTTCAGGGCCGTGATCTTCTTCATCAGGCTCTCTGCAACGTAAGGTCCTTTTTTAATAGATCTTGACAAAGTGTCTCCTCCTTTCGTCAGGCGGCACTAGGCTGCCTGTCGATTTCTATTATTTCGTGCGTCCTTTGACGATGAGCTTGTCGGATGCTTTCTTGCGACGGGTCTTTGCACCCATAGCGCATTTGCCCCATTTCGTAACAGGGTGCTTGCGGCCAACAGGGGAGCGGCCCTCGCCGCCGCCGTGCGGATGGTCGTTCGGGTTCATCGCTACGCCGCGGTTCTCCGGGCGAACGCCGAGCCAGCGGTTACGGCCAGCCTTACCGATCGTGATGTTCTCGTGTTCGAGATTGCCGACCTCGCCGATCGTGGCGCGGCAATTGATGTGCACCTTGCGGAGCTCACCAGACGGCATGCGGAGGAGTGCATAATCGCCTTCCTTAGCCATGAGCTGTGCGGACGTACCAGCACTGCGGACGAGCTGTGCGCCCTTGCCGATCTTGAGCTCGACATTGTGTACCGTCGTGCCGACCGGGATGTTCTTGAGCGGGAGTGCGTTGCCGACCTTGATATCAGCGTCCGGGCCGGAAACGACCTGATCACCGACCTTGAGGCCGTTCGGTGCGAGGATGTAGCGCTTCTCGCCGTCAACGTAGTTGAGCAGAGCGATGCGGGCGCTGCGGTTCGGATCGTACTCGATCGTAGCGACGCGAGCCGGGATACCGTCCTTCGTGCGCTTGAAATCGATCACGCGATAGAGGCGCTTATGGCCGCCGCCCTGATGGCGGACGGTCAGGCGGCCCTGCTGGTTACGGCCGCCGTTCTTCTTCAGGCGTTTCGTCAGGGACTTCTCAGGCTTGCTTGCCGTGATCTCATCGAACGATGCGACCGTCATGAAGCGTCGGCCTGCAGAATATGGTTTAAAACTCTTTACTGCCACTTAAATGTACCTCCTTTTCTCGATTATGCCTCGAAGAACTCGATGCTTTCGCCAGCAGCGAGCTTCACGATGGCTTTTTTATAGTCAGGGCGCTTGCCAGACGTGCGGCCCATGCGTTTCGTTTTGCCAAGTACGTTGACCGTATTGACTTTCTCAACTTTGACTTTGAAGATCTCAGCGACTGCTTTGGCAATCTCGATCTTGTTGGCTGCTTTCGCAACAACGAAGACGTACTTGCCTTCAGCCATGAGCTGAGTCGTTCTCTCAGTGATCAGCGGACGGATCAGGATATCACGTGCTTCCATTATGCGAATACCTCCTCGATACGGGTGATGGCATCCTTCGTGATGAACAGCTTGTCATGATGAAGGATATCATAGACATTCAGGCCAAGAGCCTGGATGGCTTTCGCACCCGGGATGTTGCGTGCGGATTTCTCGACGTTCTCAGCTTCATCAGCCGTGATGAAGAGAGCCTTGGAATCGACGCCGAAGTCACCGAGCATCTTGACAACCTGCTTCGTCTTCGGAGCATCGAAGTTGAGGCTCTCGAGAACGATGAGGTCGCCGCTCTTGACTTTATCGGAGAGTGCGCACTTGAGTGCGAGGCGACGCTGCTTGCGCGGCATGCTGAACGCATACTTGCGCGGATGCGGTCCGAAGACCGTACCACCGCCAACCCACAGCGGGCTGCGCGTCGAACCAGCACGTGCACGGCCCGTGCCCTTCTGCTTCCACGGCTTACGGCCGCCACCGCGGACAAAGCCGCGCGTCTTCGTGGCATGCGTGCCGAGGCGCTGAGCTGCGAGCTGCATCACGACGGCCTGATGCAGGAGGCCTGCATTCATCTCTACGCCGAAGATGCTGTCATTCAATTCGATATCGCCAACCTGATTGTTGGTGATGTCATAAACTGCTACTGTAGCCATAATTGTTGGTGTCCTCCTTCCAATCAGTTTTTGCCCGGCTTAACGGTGTTCTTGATCACAACGAAGCTCTTCTTCGGGCCCGGAATAGCACCCTTGATGAGGATGAGGTTGCGGTCTGCATCGACACGGACGACCGTGAGGCGCTGAACCGTAACGCGCTCGCCACCCATGCGGCCCGGCAGCTTCTTGCCCTTGAGGACACGTCCGCCAGGACCGGAGATCATAGCACCCGTGGACCCCGGCTCACGATGGGACTTGGAGCCATGGCCCATAGGACCGCGAGCGAAGTTGTGACGCTTGATACCGCCGGCAAAACCCTTGCCCTTGGAAGTACCCGTAACATCAACAAGTTCTCCAGCACTAAATATGTCAACGCCGATGGTGTCACCGACTTTGTATTCAGAAGCATCTGCAAGACGCATCTCGCGAATGAACTTTACAGGGCTGACGCCTGCCTTCTCGAAATGGCCTTTCAGGGGTTTGTTCACTTTATTTTCTTTAACTTCACCGAAGCCGAGCTGTACTGCATTATAGCCGTCGGACTCAACCGTCTTGTTCTGGATGACGATGTTGTTGCCAGACTCTACGACCGTAACCGGGACAACCTTGCCTTCTTCCGTGAAGATCTGAGTCATACCAAGTTTTCTACCTAAGATAGCTTTCGACATTCATTCCACCTCCTCGGATTAAAGTTTGATCTCGATGTCTACGCCTGCCGGCAGGTCAAGACGCATCAGAGCATCGACCGTCTTGTTGGTCGGCTGCAGGATGTCGATCAGGCGCTTATGCGTGCGCATTTCAAACTGCTCACGGCTGTCCTTGTTGACATGCGGGGAACGCAGGATCGTGTAGATGTTCTTTTCCGTCGGAAGAGGAATCGGACCGGATACCATTGCACCAGTCTTCTTTGCCGTATCGACAATCTTTACGGCACTCTGATCGAGGGCTTTATGATCATAAGCCTTCAAACGGATTCTGATTTTCTGCTGTTTAGACAATTTGTTTTTCCTCCTTATCGTCCAGGCTCTTGGCCCAAACATTTCTCCGTAACAGTTCCCTCGGGTACACCCGAGCCATCTGCCACGTCATCGCATTGGGGGGTACCATATTGATTTTAACCTTTAAATAAGAGCGACGCGAGCGCCGCTCTTATGAAAAGATTAAGTTGAAAGATTAGCCTTCGACTTCCGTTACGCGGCCAGCACCAACCGTGTGACCACCTTCGCGGATAGCGAAGCGCAGGCCCTTCTCGATAGCGATTGGGGTGATGAGCTCAACTTCCATCTCGACGTTATCGCCAGGCATAACCATCTCCGTGCCTTCCGGCAGTTTGACTACGCCAGTTACGTCCGTCGTGCGGAAGTAGAACTGCGGGCGATAGTTCGTGAAGAACGGCGTATGACGGCCGCCTTCTTCTTTCGTCAGGACATAGACCTGAGCCTTGAACTTCGTGTGCGGATGAATCGTGCCCGGCTTTGCGAGAACCTGGCCACGCTCGATCTCTTTGCGGTCGATACCACGGAGCAGAGCACCGATGTTGTCGCCAGCCTCAGCGAAATCAAGCATCTTGCGGAACATCTCGATGCCCGTTACAACCGTCTGACGCGGCTCGTCCTGCAGACCAACGATCTCAACCGTATCGTTCATCTTGAGCTCACCACGCTCAACGCGGCCCGTTGCAACCGTACCACGGCCCGTGATCGTGAAGACATCCTCGACCGGCATCAGGAACGGCTTAGCGTTGTCGCGCTCCGGCGTCGGGATGTAGTCATCAACAGCTTCCATGAGCTTGATGATGTTCTTCTTCTGCTCTTCGTCGCCTTCGAGGGCCTTCAGAGCGGAACCAGCGATTACAGGGATGTCATCGCCCGGGAAATCGTAGCTGGAGAGCAGCTCGCGAACTTCCATCTCGACGAGCTCGAGGAGCTCCGGATCGTCAACCTGGTCAACCTTGTTGAGGAAGACAACGATTGCCGGAACACCGACCTGGCGAGCGAGCAGGATGTGCTCACGCGTCTGCGGCATCGGGCCATCAGCAGCGGAAACGACGAGGATAGCACCATCCATCTGAGCGGCGCCCGTGATCATGTTCTTGACATAGTCAGCGTGGCCCGGGCAGTCAACGTGTGCATAGTGACGTTTCGGCGTCTCATACTCAACGTGTGCCGTGTTGATCGTGATACCGCGCTCGCGCTCCTCCGGAGCCTTATCGATATCAGCATAGTCTTCGAAAGAAGCTTTGCAACCCGGAGTCTCGGAGAGAACCTTCGTGATTGCAGCCGTCAGCGTCGTCTTGCCATGGTCGACGTGACCGATGGTGCCGATGTTAACATGCGGTTTGGTTCTTTCAAACTTTTCTTTAGCCATTGTGATTTTTTCCTCCCTTATTCACCTTTGTTTTTTGCGACAATCTTGTCAGCAATATTTTTAGGAACTTCATCATAGTAAGCAACTTCCATGCTGTAGTTCCCTCGGCCCTGAGTCTTGGAACGCAGATCCGTCGAGTAACCGAACATCTCGGAGAGCGGAACGAAGCCCGTGATGACCTGGGAACCATTGCGCGCTTCCATACCATCGATACGGCCGCGGCGGGAGTTCAGATCGCCGATGACATCGCCCATGTACTCTTCCGGTACAGTGACTTCGACTTTTACATACGGCTCAAGCAGAACCGGATTTGCTTTTTCAGCACCATTGCGGAAAGCCATGGAGCCGGCAACCTTGAAGGCTGCCTCAGAGGAGTCGACTTCGTGGAAGGAACCATCGAAGACCGTTGCCTTGATGTCGACCATCGGATAACCAGCGACAACGCCAGCTTCCATAGCCTGCTTGACACCATCTTCAATCGGCTTGATGAATTCTTTCGGGATAGCGCCGCCGACAACCTTGTTCTCGAACGAGAAGCCTTCGCCCGGCTCCTGCGGCTCGAGTTTGAGCCAGCAGTGACCGTACTGGCCGTGACCACCGGACTGGCGAACGAACTTACCTTCAGCCTCAACGGACTTGCGGATCGTCTCGCGGTATGCAACCTGCGGCTCGCCGACTTTGCAGTCGACCTTGAACTCGCGGAGCATGCGGTCAACGATGATCTGCAGGTGAAGCTCACCCATGCCGGAGATGATCGTCTGGCCCGTCTCCTGGTCCGTGCGGACGCGGAAGGTCGGATCCTCTTCTGCGAGCTTCTGGAGTGCTACGCCCATCTTCTCCTGGTCGTTCTTCGTCGACGGCTCAACCGCAACGGAGATAACCGGATCTGGGAATACCATCGACTCGAGGATGATCGGATGCTCTTCATCGCAGAGCGTGTCGCCCGTCGTCGTATCCTTGAGGCCGACGGCAGCAGCGATATCACCGCTGTAGACGCGGTCGATTTCCTTACGGTTGTTCGCATGCATCTGCAGGATACGGCCGATACGCTCTTTCTTGCCCTTCGTGGAGTTGTACACGTAAGAGCCGCCATCGAGGATGCCGGAGTATACGCGGAAGAATGCGAGCTTGCCGACGTACGGATCCGTCATGATCTTGAATGCAAGAGCGGCGAACGGCTCATCGTCGCTCGACGGACGATGGTCCTCTTCGCCCGTTTCCGGGTTGATGCCAGCGATCGGCGGGATATCCGTCGGAGCCGGCATGTAATCGACGATTGCATCGAGGAGCGGCTGGACACCCTTGTTGCGATAGGAAGTACCGCAGGTGACCGGGCAGAGCTTGCAGGAAACCGTACCCTTGCGGATAACAGCCTTGATCTCGTCTTCCGTGATCTCCTCGCCGCCGAGATATTTCTCCATGAAGTCATCGTCGAGCTCGGAAAGAGCCTCGAGGAGGATTTCACGGTATTCTTCAGCCTGATCCTTCATGTCATCCGGGATCGCGACTTCATCTTCGACTTTGCCGAGGTCGTCTTCATAGACGATGGCTTCCATCTTGACGAGATCGATGATGCCCTTGAACGTGTCCTCAGCGCCGATCGGCAGCTGGATTGCAACTGCGTTTGCATTGAGGCGTTCCTTCATCATCTTGATGACATTGAAGAAGTCCGCGCCGGTGATGTCCATCTTGTTGACATAAGCCATACGCGGAACATTGTAATTCTCAGCCTGACGCCAAACGGTCTCAGTCTGAGGCTCAACGCCGCCGCGAGCAGTCAGGACTGCTACAGCGCCATCGAGTACGCGCAGGGAACGCTCAACCTCTACCGTGAAGTCCACGTGACCCGGCGTATCAATGATGTTGATGCGATGATTTTTCCAATGGCAGGTCGTTGCAGCGGACGTGATCGTGATACCACGCTCCTGCTCCTGAACCATCCAGTCCATCGTTGCAGCACCATCATGTACTTCACCGATCTTGTGGTTGACACCCGTGTAGAAGAGGATACGCTCCGTGGTCGTCGTCTTACCGGCATCGATGTGAGCCATGATACCGATGTTACGAGTCTTTTCAAGGGAATACTCTCTTGCCACTTTTGTTCTCCTTCTTTGAACTCTTCTCCCGTCACAATGGGAGAAGACTGAGTTTTACCAACGATAGTGAGCGAAAGCCTTGTTGGCCTCTGCCATCTTGTGCGTGTCTTCCTTCTTCTTGATTGCTGCACCCGTGTTGTTTGCAGCATCCATGAGCTCACCGGAAAGACGCTCATCCATCGTCTTCTCACCGCGGAGACGAGCATAATTGACGAGCCAGCGAATGCCGAGCGTCATGCGGCGGTCCGGACGGACCTCGACCGGGACCTGGTAGTTAGCACCACCGACGCGGCGTGCGCGAACCTCGAGAACCGGCATAACGTTCTTGAGAGCAGTCTCAAAAACCTCGAGAGGATCCTTGCCCGTCTTGGCACGGATCGTCTCAAACGCATCGTAAACGACGCGCTCTGCAACGCTCTTCTTACCGGAGAGCATTACCTTATTGATGAATTTCGTAACCGTCTTGCTGTGGTACACCGGATCCGGCAGTACGTCGCGCTTCGGTACGGAACCTTTTCTTGGCATTGTTTTACCTCCTTCTTCATTAGCATATTTTCCTGCTCAGGGCAGGAACCGTTTCATTACTTCTTCTTCGCTTTAGCTTTCTTCGCACCGTACTTGGAACGACCCTGGCCGCGATCCTGCACGCCGGCAGTATCGAGCGAGCCGCGGATGATGTGGTAACGAACACCTGGCAGGTCCTTGACACGACCGCCGCGAATCAGAACAACGCTATGCTCCTGAAGATTATGACCAATGCCTGGGATGTATGCGGTAACCTCGATGCTGTTCGTCAAACGAACACGGGCAACCTTACGCAGAGCCGAGTTCGGCTTCTTCGGCGTAGACGTGTAAACACGCGTGCAAACACCACGTTTCTGCGGGCAATTCTTGAGTGCTGGTGCTTTGGACTTCTCCTGCATGCTCTTTCTGCTCTTACGAACTAACTGATTGATAGTAGGCATACATGCACCTCCTTCCTTCATATTGAGAATTTATTATTTATTAAAACCCCGAAGCAGAGCTCCTGAGTTTTTAACAAATAGGCTGCTTGAGGACTGCCGCCGCTGCCGCGCCGACCTCAATGCCACATGCATTGCCGAGGTCAGCCATCGTCGCCGCATGCTCGACCGAGACATCCTGTTCCCGGCAGAGAATCTGCAGCGGTCCGATGACGCGTTCATCTGCATCATCAGCAACGAAGACGCATTCCGCATCTCCGCGCTTCACAGCTTTGGAAACCTGCTTGATACCCATTACCCGACTGGCGCTTTTCAGTGCATCCAGTGTCATTGCTTTCACTCTCCTGTATCACTAAATCGTGCGCTTGAATCAGGCACTCCTATAATATAACACCCTCCAAAACCCTTGTCAACACTTATTTTATAAAGTTTTGTGTGTCCACGCTGTCTAGCGTATCATTTTTATGGGCACGCGCAAAAACAGCACTTTTATTCCTCGTACAGAGGACATTGCTGGCAAAAGTATACAAAAAATAAAAGGCCCGCAGACTGCGGACCTTTTATGTATACAGAGCGGCTCGACCGCCCTGTGGCTATGCAATTCGATTAGTTATTGGCAGCAATGACTTTCATGGCGACTTCTACGACATGCTGCTTCGTGAAGCCGAACTTCTCGAAGAGCTGTGCCGCCGGTGCCGAAGCGCCGAAGCTCTCCATGCAGACCGTTGCACCGTCGAGGCCGACGTAGCGGCCCCAGCCGAAGCTCGAGAGCGCCTCGACAGCGACGCGCGCGCGGACATCCTTCGGCAGGACGCTCTCCTTATACTCAGCGCTCTGCTGCTCAAAGAGATCCATGCACGGCATCGAGACGACGCGGACGTCGATGCCGCTCTTGGCGAGCTCTTCCTGTGCCTCGATGGCCAGCGATACCTCAGAGCCCGTGCCGATGAGGATACCGGCCATGTTCGCCGGATCCTTCGCCTCGGAGACGACATAAGCACCCTTGAGGGCATCCTTGCTCGAGCCTGGGAGCTGCGGCAGGTTCTGGCGCGTGAGCACGAGAGCCGTCGGCGTCTTCGTAGACGTCACAGCGAGGTACCAGCCGGCAGCCGTCTCCGTTGCATCAGCCGGACGGAAGACATTGATGTTCGGCAGGGCGCGCAGCATGGCCATCTGCTCGATTGGCTCATGCGTCGGGCCATCCTCGCCGACACCGATGCTGTCGTGCGTGAAGACGTACGTCACCGGCAGGCCCATCAGGGCAGCCAGGCGGACCATCGGCTTCGTGTAGTCACTGAAGACGAAGAACGTCGCGACATAGGCGCGCAGGCCGCCGTGGAGCATCAGGCCATTGGCAATCGCGGCCATGGCGAGCTCGCGGACGCCGAAATGCAGGTTGCGGCCCGCATAGTTGAACTTGCTGAAGTCCCCCTCGCCTTCCATATGCGTCTTGTTCGACGGTGCGAGGTCAGCACTGCCGCCGATGAGGTTCGGCATGATGTCCTTGAGGCGGTTGATCATCTTGCCGGAGAGATTGCGCGTTGCGACAGCCTTGTCCTCATAAGCCCAGAACTCATCGTTGTTGTAGAGCGCCTCGGCATTGACAGCCGTGTGGTACTTCTCCCAGCGAGCCTTGTCCTCCGGGAACTTCTCGCAGTACTCAGCGAACATCTTGTTCCAGGCCGCCTCTGCCTCCTCGCCCTTCTTGGCGAGGTCTGCATAGTGGTCGTAGACATCCTGCGGGATGTTGAAGGACTTGTCCGGTTCCGGCCAGCCGAGGTTCTCCTTCATGGCCTTGACGTTCTCCTCGCCGAGCGGCTCGCCGTGAGCGCTGGCCTTGCCCTGCTTGGCCGGGCAGCCGTAGCCGATCTGCGTCTTGACCGTGATGAAGGACGGATGCTCCTTGTCAGCCTTCGCTTCTTCGATGGCCTTGCCGATGGCCTCGAGATCATTGCCGTCCTCGACTGTGATCGTCTGGAACCCAAAGGCACGCATACGAGCCTGGACATCCTCCGTGAAGGCGATGTCCGTGTTGCCCTCGATGGAGATCTTGTTGGAATCGTAGAGGATGATGAGCTTCGAAAGGCCAAGCGTGCCAGCGAGCGAGAACGCCTCCGAGGAAATGCCTTCCATCATGCAGCCGTCGCCGCCGAGCGCGAACGTGTAATGGTCGACAACCGGGTAGCCCGGGCGGTTGAACATCGAAGCGAGGTGCGCCTCTGCCATCGCCATGCCGACAGCCATGCCCATGCCTGCGCCGAGCGGGCCCGTCGTGGCTTCGACGCCGACCGTGTGACCGTACTCCGGATGGCCCGGCGTCAGCGAGCCCATCTGGCGGAACTCTTTCATATCGTCCATCGTCAGGCCGTAGCCGTAGAAATGGAGCAGCGAATAAAGCAGCGTCGAGCCGTGGCCGCCCGACAGGATGAAGCGGTCGCGGTTGGCCCATTTCGGGTCCTTGGCATTGTGGTTCATGTGATTTGCCCAGAGCTCATACGCCATCGGAGCGCTGCCGAGCGGCAGGCCCGGATGACCGGATTTTGCCTTCTGGATTGCATCTGCTGCGAGCACGCGGATCGCGTTGACGCATTTCGTATCGATGTTACTCAAAGTGTATCTCTCCTTACCACTTGATTCTGAAAATTCCTGATGAATCCTCTCACTCCATCTATTCTACAAGATTTTATATAAAAAGTACAGTAGCTTGTAGAAATTTTATATGACTTGGTACCAATTCCATGGTGTTCAGCGTATATCAGGACGAAGTGCGACAGCCTTTCCCATATAGATGTGGTGGATATCACGCTGTGCTTTTCCCGTATCGGCGAGCACGAGCACGCGAATGCACTTCTCCAGGCTGCCCTCAATCGCACATTGACGCGCGTCAAAGAGCGGCACGAGGTCGAAGCCCGGCAGCTGGCGCACACCAGCCGTCGGGAAAGCCGCCGTGAGATCTTCCGTCATGCTGAAGATCACCGCACCGATATCCTCCGGTGCCAGTTCATTGCGCTCGATGAGCTCCTGCATCATCGCCTTGGCCGCCTGCCAGATGGCAGCTTTCTCGTTCTTCTCCACGGTGATTGCACCGCGCACACCTCTCATGCCCATGATGTTCCACTCCTTCTGCCTATACCCCCATGTCCTGCGCATGGGCTGCGATCAAAAACTGCTTTCTATCACATTTTACCATGATGCGCCGAATACCGCCACCGCAAAACCATAGACAAAAGACCCGCCGCAATGCGGCGGGCCTTGAAGCTAAGCTCCTTTGTGTATCTCCCAGATCAGGCGGATGCTCAACACGAAGGCGATGAGGTACCCGAGGAAACCGAGCAGCGGGATCTCCATGATCTTCGGCGTCATATTCGTCGTGCAGATCGTGCTGGATCCGAGGAGCAGCGCTGCGCAGAGCACGGCAATGATGACCTTGTTGATCATCTTGTCCATGCGGTTCAGCGGCTCCTCCGAGCCCGTGAGGTCGAGGTTGACCTTCGTCTGGCCGCTCATCGTCATCTTGAGGATGTCCGAGATCTGTTCCGGCAGTTGTGCGGACTTGCGCATGAGCAGGAAGCCCTCGCGCTTGACCTTGTCCATCTCATCGCGCCAGCTGAAGTTCTTCTTGAAGTCGAGGGCGAGGCTCTTCGCGAAGATCTCGACGAAGCTGACCTTCGGGCAGCAGAGACGCATGACACCCTCGATCGTCAGGACACCGCGCGCGAACATCGAGAGCCCCTGCGGGCAGGCGATGCGGTGGACGCGCAGGATATTCATGATCTGGCGCGTCAAGACGCCCATCTGCAGCGACTTGAAGTCGAGTGAGCTGTACTGCGCCATCATCGAATCGATGTCCTGATAGAGCGCTGTGTGGTTGATGCGGCCGCGCACGACGCCCAGAGAGAGCACGGCGGCTTTCATCTCGAAGGTATCGTGATTGGCAAGAGCCATCACAGCTTTGCGGATGGCAATGCGGTCGCGGCTCGAGAGGCGCCCCATCATGCCGAGGTCCAGCCAGACGATGCGGCCGTTCTTCACCCAGATATTGCCCGGATGGGGGTCGGCATGGAAGTAGCCGTCCTCGATGATCTGCTTGACGTAGTTCTCACCGAGATGGCGCCCGAGCAGGTTGATGTCGTAGCCATTCGCGCGCAGCTTGTCGAAGTCATCGATGCGGATGCCGTCGACAAACTCCATGACGAGAATGTGCTGCGTCGAGAGCTGGCGGAAGACCCGTGGGCAGCTGACATAGTCGACATCGCGGTTGAGATGCTCGAACTCTTCGATGTGGTCGGCCTCCATGAGGAAGTCCATCTCCTGTTTGGCGATCGTCCACATCTCGTCGAGGACCATGTTGGAGTCGAGGACATCCTGCGAGTGGCTGACGATCTTCAATAGCGTTGCCGCGCGCTTGAGGAGCACGATGTCCTTGCTCATGATCTCGTAGATGCCCGGCCGCTGCACCTTGATGACGACTTTCTCGCCTGAGGTCAGCACAGCGCGGTGCACCTGTGCGATGCTCGCCGAGCCCAGCGCTTCCTCGTCGATGGAGCGGAAGATCTGAGACCAGCGGCGGCTATACTCCTTCTCGATGACCTCGAGGATGATGGGAAACGGCAGCGGCTTCGCACCGGACTGCAGCTTCATGAGCTCATCGCAGTACTCCGGCGGCAGGAAGTCCGGCCGCATGCTCATGATCTGGCCGAGCTTGACAAATGTCGGACCGAGGTCCTCGAGGACCTGCCGCAGCTTCTCCGGCGTCATGCCGCGCACGACTTCGCGTCTGCGCAGGACACCGATCATCTCGCGCAGGCGCCCTGTAGCGCCCGCATCCTCTATCGCATTCTGCAAGAATTTATCGAGCATCCGTCATCGCCCATCCTTACATCCTTACATCTTCAGTGTCTAACGTCTTACTTCTTGTACTTCTCCTGGAGCTGCTGGCGCACCGTCTCATTCGCGAGGAAGTCATCGTACGTCGAGAGGCGGTCGACAACGCCGTCCGGCGTGATGTCGATGATGCGGTTCGCGATCGTCTGGACGAACTCGTGGTCGTGCGAGACGAAGAGCGCCGTGCCCTTGAAGGCGATCAAGCCGTTGTTGAGTGCCGTGATCGACTCGAGGTCGAGGTGGTTCGTCGGCTCATCGAGGAGCAGCACATTCGCGCCCGAGAGCATCATGCGCGAGAGCATGCAGCGCACGCGCTCGCCACCGGAAAGGACGGACGCCTTCTTCTGGCTCTCCTCGCCGGAGAACAGCATGCGGCCGAGGAAGCCGCGCACGAACGTCTCATCCGGATCCTTCGAATACTGGCGCAGCCAATCGACAAGGTTGAGGTCGACGCCGTCGAAGTAAGCCGAGTTGTCAGACGGCAGGTATGCCTGCGTCGTCGTCACGCCCCACTTGAACGTACCCTCGTCCGCCTGCTCCTCGCCCATGAGGATCTTGAAGAGCATCGTCTTGCCGATGCTGTTCGGGCCGACGAAAGCGACCTTGTCGCCGCGCTTCAGCGTGAAGCTGACATTCTTGAGGACCTGCTCACCGTCGACCGACTTGGAGATGCCGTCGACCTGGAGCAGCTGGTCGCCCGCCTCGCGGTCCGGCGTGAAGGCGATGTACGGATAGCGGCGCGAAGACGGCTTGATGTCCTCGACCTTGATCTTGTCGAGCAGCTTCTTGCGGCTCGTCGCCTGCTTGGACTTCGCTGCATTGGCGGCAAAGCGCGCGATGAAGGTCTGCAGTTCCTTGATCTTCTCCTCGGCCTTCTTGTTCTGCTCCTTCTGCAGCTGCAGGGCGAGCTGGCTCGACTGATACCAGAAATCGTAGTTGCCCGCATAGAGCTTGATCTCGCCGAAGTCGACGTCGCAGATGTAGGTGCAGACCTGGTTGAGGAAGTGGCGGTCATGCGAGACGACGATGACCGTATTCGGGAAGTCGGCGAGGAAGTTCTCGAGCCAGTTGATTGACTCGACGTCGAGGTGGTTCGTCGGCTCGTCTAAGAGCAGGATGTCCGGGCTGCCGAAGAGCGCCTGGGCGAGCAGCACGCGGACCTTCTCCTTCGCCGTGAGGTCCGCCATCTTCATCGTGTGCTCCTCTTCGGGGATGCCGAGGCCATTCAACAGGCGCGCAGCCTCGGACTCTGCGTCCCAGCCGTTGAGCTCGGCGAACTCCGCCTCGAGCTCCGAAGCGCGCATGCCATCCTCTTCCGAGAAATCCGGCTTCGCGTAGAGCGCGTCCTTCTCGTCCATGATCTCCACGAGGCGCTTGTGGCCCATGATGACCGTGCGCAGGACCTCGTATTCATCGTAGGCGTAGTGATCCTGTTGCAGGACAGCGAGGCGCTCGCCCGGCGTGATCTCGATTGTGCCGCCTGTCGGCTCAATGTCGCCTGCCAGCAATTTGAGGAAGGTGGACTTGCCGGCACCGTTCGCGCCGATGATGCCGTAGCAGTTGCCCGGCGTGAACTTGAGGTTGACGTCCTTGTAGAGGACGCGCTTGCCAAACTGGAGGCTGACATTATTGACTGTAATCATCGAGTGATTTCATCCCTTTCAATCTGGAAATAATTGCGATCTTGATTTCTTTATGCATGACAGAGGGCTCAGATGCCCCTGCATCATTCGGTCAGCATGGCGCGGAACATCGAGAGGATGCTCTGGCCGTACGTGTATCCCGGCACAGCCCAGCGGCCATTGAGGTCTTCCCACGTGCCGAGCGTGCGCGTGCCGTAGGAGTCGCGCACGAGCTGGTAGCGCGGGTCGATGACCGGCTCGCTCGGCTCGCGCGTCGACGAATACGCCAGGAGGTGCTGGATGTGCGCGCGGACACCGAGCTGCGCCGTCGCGAAGAAAGCGCCCTTGACGCCGCCGCCCGTCGTCCCGAGGCCGCAGAAGTTGTTCTGCTGCGGGATGACATCGCCGCCGTAGCGGAAGAAGCCTGTCTCCTTGAGCGCCTGAGCAAAGGCGACGTCCGGGCGGATGCCCTCACGCGCACCCTCTTCATAGTAGTACGAGACGAGCTGCTGCGGCGAAACGGTGATGTCCGGGTTCGGGTTGTTGCTCAAGAGGTAGCGCACGCACTGCTCCTGGCTCGCGAGCGGCGTGCCGATGATCGAGTTGTCGTAAGCCGAGATGGTCTGCGGCACGGCAAGCGGTGTCATCTGCTGAGCGGCCTGTCCAGACGGATAGAGGATGTTGTGGATGCGCGACTGGAAGTCGCTGCCGCCCGACAGTTCCTTTTCCGATGTTGCGTGCAGCTGATCCTCACCGCGCAGATCCTGGCGGATGCCGATCTTCGGGTCGGCCTGATGCTTGCGGGAAGGTCTTTGTGCCTGCTTTGTCTCGTTCATGACATCCGGCACGGCTACCGTGACCTCAGCGCTGTTCTGCGGTGCCTTGTGGGCGCGCTTTGCCTCTGTGACAGACGGCGCATAAAGCAGGAACGAGCCGAGAATGACTCCCGTTAACAGATATTTTCCATACGAATTCCAATGCATTGACACGAATCGAAACACTCCTTATACGATATACGAGTTACAAGATTGACCAGAAACCATAGAAAAAATACAAGAGGAAGGCCACCGCCAGCACGCGCAGGAAGCGGCTGACGTGCCCGCCCGACAGTAGGGTCAGGCTGACGTAAGCGATGCAGGCCGCCCCGAGACCTGCCGCAACGTCCTGCGTCAGCGGCAGGATGAGGAAGAGCAGCCCCGCTGCCACCTTGTCTGCAAGACCGCCTGAGAACACCGGCTTCATGCGCAGCAGGAGTACGAGCCCCGCCCCTGCAAAGGCTGGAGCGAAGATGCTCGGGAACGAGGCCATCGACTGCAGCGTCGGCTCCATGAAGAGCAGGAGCGCGAGGAAGGCTGCCGTCCAGTACGCCATGCGGCCCGTGCGGCCGCCCATGGCCTGCCCCGCCGCCGACTCCGGCGCCGCCGTCAGCGGCATCGTGCCGAGCAGACAGGCGATGAAGCTCAGGCCACTCAGGGATAGCAGTGACCGTCCCATCTGCCCGTCATCAAGATGCGGAGCAAGTGTCTTGAGCCCTCCCCACCCTGAGAGAATGAGGAAGAGCACAAGGACGAGCGAGAGGTCTGCATAATCACATACCCTTATATTTTTCCACCCGTTCATGAATATGAGCTGAAGGCCGGTGCGGTCAAGGCCCTCCGGCAGGAAAAAAGGAGCGTCCGGCAGTACCCAGAAGCCGCCAGAGAAAGCGAGAACAGCGCTCGTGAGAACGCCGCCGAGCACGGCCCAGCGCGCTCCGACAGCCATGAGGGAGAGCATCGCGATGATGCCGACGAGACTGATATACGCGACAGGATCTGCCATATTGCCGAGCTGCACAGGGCCCGTCGGCGAGCCCATGAGGAGGTGCCCCTGATAGAGGCCCTGCACGAGCAGCATGAGGCCGACAGCACCCTGAAAGCCGTCCGCGATGCAGGGGGGGAAAAGCTGAACAAGTCCCGCCAGCCGTCCCGGCCGCTTCGAGAATACAGTGAAGGCGAGTGCTGCCGTCATGACGAGCGAGACGCCAGCGCCCATGAAGAGCACCATCTGCCAGCTCACGCCGTGCGCAAGCATGACGATGGCGACGAGCCACGAGGTCAGCGCCGCTCCCGGCGCCGCAGCGACGGGCAGGCCGAGCCTCCCGAAGGCCAGCGTGCCCGCGATGGCCATGAGCATCGAGGCCGTGTAGATGCCCATGAACGGTGCCCCCACCTGCGTCAGGAGCGTCGGCACGAGCAGCAGCGAGGCCGAAAGAGAGAGCGCTGCCAAAAATCCAGGCAGCATTTCCTGCATGAGAACTCCTCCTTGAAATCAGACTAATATTTTCTATTTTATCATAGAATCCAAGGAATCTCCATCGATGTACAGGAACTCCTGCAAAAAGTCGGTGGGATTCAGGCAATCTCCATCGAATCGATGCTATAATGAAAAGACAAACACCAGCAAGATTGACTCTAGGAGGAATCACCATATGAAAAAATCCATGGGCATGGTCAAGGTGGCTGCTGCACTGGCCATCGTCCTGCTCTTCCTCATCATCCACCTGGCAGACCCTGCCTTCCTGCCGCACCTCTGCGGGCTGCTCGCACGCGGCGACATCCAGGAGACAGCCGCCTACATCGCCTCCTTCGGCAAATGGGCCGTCGTCTTCAGCTTCCTCTTGACGCTCTTCGTCAACGCGCTGGGCTTCCCGCCCGCCATCATCTTCTCGACAGCCAACACGCTGATCTTCGGCATCTTCTGGGGCATCTTCCTCTCCGTCACCGCCGAGACCGTCGGCGTCCTGCTGAGCTTCGTACTGCTGCGCTTCTTCTTCCGCGATGCGGCCGAGAAGATCATCAACAAACACCCGACCCTATCAAATCTCGATAAGTACAGCGGCAGGCGGGGCTTCGTCGTCATGCTGATTGCCCGCATGGTACCGTACTTCCCCTCCATCCTGCTCAATGCGCTCGGCGCACTCTCCGCCATGTCGATGCGCGATTACGTCATCGCCTCCTTCGTCGGCAAATTCCCCTCGACGGGCATCGAGGCCATCATTGGCCACGACACGCTCACGCATCAGGAGGACCCGACGCGCCTCATCGTCGTCTGCATCTTCGCCGTCATCCTGGTCGTGGGCGCCTGGATCTACGAGAGGCGAGCCGCCAAGCACGCGCCGGAAGCGTGATCAGACATTGCCGAGATGAACAAAGCGAAGCCTTGTCCCGGCAATCCGCCTGAGCCTCTGCAGCGTCTCAGCAGGCGTCATGGGGATATCTGAAAGGTAGCGCGGGAAGTAACGCGAGAGGTGGAGCGGCAGCTCCGCTGAGATGCCCGCCAGCCACTCTGCCTCCGCCGCCATCTCCTCGGCGCCATCGTTCTTTCCCGGTATCACGAGCGTCGTGACTTCCACATGGACGCCCGCTTCAGCCGCCATCTCGATGGCGGCTTTTGTCGTCTTGAGGTCACCGCCGATCCAGTCGTAGAACGACTGCGTGAAGCCCTTGAGGTCGATGTTGACGGCATCGACATACGGCAGCAGGTGAAGCCAGGGGTCCTTCTCGATCTGGCCGTTCGTCACGAGCACGACGGCGAGGCCCGCTTCCTTCAGGAGCCTTGCCGTATCGTAGACGAATTCATAACCGACGAGCGGCTCGTTGTAGGTAAAGGCCACGCCGATGTTGCCCGACGTCTCCTCGAGTCGCTGCGCCGCCGCCACAATCTCCTTCGGCGATGTGCGGTCCATCGGCAGCTGCTGTCCCTCAAATCCATCGCGCCCCGCCTGTGAGATTGTGTAATTCTGGCAGAACGGGCAGCGCAGATTGCAGCCGAAACTGCCGAGCGACAGAATCATGCTGCCGGGACGGAAGTGATAGAGCGGCTTCTTCTCGATGGGGTCGAGTGCCGCCGACGTCAAGAGGCCGTAACTCAGAGAGCGGATGATGCCGCCCTGATTCTGGCGCGCGTGGCAGAACCCCGTCTGCCCCTCCGCGAGGTGGCAGCGGTGCGGGCAGAGCCAGCAGACAGCCTTTCTGCCAGACGCTCCAGTTGCATCAGACATGGCGTGTCACCTCGAAGCGCCAGAGCGTGACCCTCTCCTTCGCGCCGATATTGCCCTTGCGCCGCGCGATGGCGATCTGCTGCTCGACGGAATCGACGCCCGCAAGATCCGGCAGCAGGACACCGCGCCGCTCGCCGTTCTGCACGATGACGCCGTAGCGCTTGACGTCAAGAGCCTTCGGCGAGTCAATCGGCTCCGGCTCAGACAGCACATCGACATCATAGACGAGCCGCGGCAGTTCCTCGGGCGTGACCTGCGGGAAGCGCGGGTCGTGCATGCCAGCCGAGACGGCATTGCAGAGGATCTCCTCGGCGAGATTGCGGCGTCCCGGTGCCAGCGTGCCGATGCAGCCGCGCAGGCGGCCGTCCTTCTTGATGGAGACAAAGCAGCCCGCACGCCTGTCCTGCAGGTCCTCCGGAAGGTCCTTCGGCAGGGGCATCATGACGTGGCTGCGCACAAATGTCTCGAGACTCTCGCGCGCAAGACGCACATAAGCGTCCTCGTGCTCGCGTATCGCTGCGATGTCTTTTTCCTCCTTCTCGATGAGCTGGCGGCCGATGTCGCGCGAATCATCACGGCCTTCCGGCGTGAAGTATGCGACGCCGTAGCCGACGCCAAACGGGCCTTCATGCGAGAGCAGTTCCCCCCTGACCGCCTCCCGGTCCAAGGCCCCCGCCATGATCCAGAATGAGCGCAAACCGCACTCTGCCGCACCTTCGGCGAGGTCCGGCGAGATCGTCAGCAGCGACAGAAAGTCCGCTGCACCGAGATCTTTCGTGACCGCTTCATCAAAGACAGGGCCTTCCTTGGCAAAGCCATACGGGCCGTCCGCCTTGAGCTTGTGCGAGAGATCGCCGCTCGCAATGAAGACGACGCGGCGCCCAAGCCTTTCTGCCGTTTCCTTGATCATCTGGCCGAGACGATAGTGCACGTCCGCTGCTAGGCCCGAGAGCCCGATGCGCACGACCTTGACCGGCTTTTTGAGCTTCGGCTGCAGGAAGTAGAGCGGGATCATCGTGCCGTGGTCGAGCGCCGGCTCCCGCTCGCCAAGAAAACCGGCAGGGAGATCGTCTGCCGCACAGGCATCCGCCAGTGCCTTTGAGAAGACATCGTCGTATTCCGCCTCGATCTTGACCTCCGGGCAACGGAACGCCGAGAAATCCCCCACAGCCTTCTTGCTCGGTGAAATGTGGAAGTAATCGCTGTAAAGTGTCGCGTGCGGGCTCGTGATGACGACCGTATCCGGTTCCAGCGCCGCCGCCCGGCGCATGACCTCGCCATATGCCGCCGTCGTCTTCGCGATCTTCCGCTCCTCCCCCCTGCCGATTTCCGGCAGTATGATGGGCGGATGCGGCACAGCCATAGCAGCCACGATAGCCATAAAAATCCCTCCTCAGTTCATCTAAATTCATTACTATTGAAATATTACGAGAAATTTCAAAAAAATCCTGCTGAATTCACAGGAAAATTGGAAATCCCGTGCAAATGACGTATAATAGGAGCCATAAAACAGACAGGAGGACACCATGGACATCATGTCTCGAAGAACCTTTCTCAAATTATGCATGAACGCGCTCCTGGCACTCGGCCTCGGGCGGTACATCCCGGCAGCGGCCGCCAGCCGCACGATAAAATTCCCGCGCCAGATCATCACAGCAGACTCCAGCACGAGTCGCACCATCATGTGGCAGGCAGACGGCGGGCAGCAGGATGCAGCCTTTGTACTGACCGCGCCGGGCGGCAGTTCTGAGCCCTATGCACCAGAAGCCAACACCCTGCTGCAGGACGCGACGACCACGACGTTCTACACCGTGCGTCTCACCGGTCTGACGCCCGGCACGCATTACGAGGGCACCATCCGGATGGCAGATGAGTCCTTCACACTGCCGATCATGACAGCTGCTGATGAGGACGCCGCCTTCGAAGCCCTGCTGATTGACGACTCCCAGTGCGGCGAAACGTACGAACCATTCGCACAGCTCCTCGAAAAAGCCCTGGCGCGCAATCCTCAAGCATCATTTCTCGCCGACATCGGCGACCTCACCGACAACGGCCAATCCTCTTGGCACTGGGACAGTTTTCTCGCGGTGCTCACGGGCAGCCGCGCGAAGGACATGCCGTTCGTCCCCGTCATGGGCAATCACGAGTGCTACGGCCTCGACTGGCAGTTTGCCCTGCCGCGCCGCTATCTCGCATCCTTTTCGGTCCCCGATAACGGCAGTCGGAATTTCCCCGGCTACTACTATTCGTTCGACTACGGCCCCGCCCACTTCATCGTGCTCAACACGCAAATTACTGAGCTCGACGACCTGAAGCCCGGTCTCCTGCAGGAAGAGCTGCTCTGGCTCAAGCACGATGCCGCATCTACCAAAAAGCCCTGGAACATCGTCCTGATGCACAAGGATGTCATCGCCTACGACGAGTACCAGCCGGGCACGGGCCATGCAGGCGGCATCAGCGATGTCGGCCACGACTTCATGAAGGCCTTCGATGCGCTCGGCATCGACCTGGTGCTCACCGGCCACATGCACACCTACCGCAACCGCGGCCATATCTACAACGAACAGCCAGACCGCCGCGGTCCGGTCTACCTGATGTTCGGTCCCGCCGGCAACGAGCGCTACACCGTGCCGCCCGACACGACCTTTGACAAGGTCAGCCTCGACCAGTCCGACCCAAATCGCTACCGCAACTACATGACACTCACGGTCACGCCTGCAAAGCTCATCGCCACCTGCTTCCTGGAAGACGGCTCCACGATTGACCGCGTCACGCTGACGAAATGAAAAACACCTCGATGCCATCCATGCATCGAGGTGTTTCTGTTAGTTTGACAGTTTGAGGGACTTGAGCCAGTCCTTGACCTTGGCATCGCTGAGGCTGCCCGTAAAGCACGTGCCGTCCTGCCAGCTGCCCTTGCCTCCGGCCATCTCGGCGAGGAGTTTGCCGCTGTTGCCGAGTGGTGAGCTCGCAGCCGTCGCGAAGGTCACGACCTGCTTACCCGAAAAATCATTGGCCTTGACAAAGGCATCGACCGGCCAGGCTGCAATGCCCCACCAGATCGGATAGCCGATGAAGACCGTGTCATACGAGGCCCAGTTGTCCGGCACGGCCTTCTGAAGGCGAATCTTCTCGCGCAGCGAAGCGTCGTCGTGCTCGCGGCTCACGCGGCTGCTCGTGTCATTGTAGTCGAGGTCTGCTTCTGTGTAGTCCGGCGAAGGGACGAGCTTCATGATATCCGCCCCACGCTCCTTGGCAATGACCTCAGCCACACGCTCCGTGCGTCCTGTGGCGGAATAATAGACGACAAGCGTCTTGCCGCCTGCCGCCGCTGCCGTCCCCGACGAGGAGGACGCTGCCGTGCCGGTGGCTGCGCTGCTGCCAACCTGTCCGCCCGATGACTCCCCCGTCAGCGAGGACAGGCCGCATCCGCCAAGCACCAGAGCCATCATGCTCATGCCACCGATTCTCAAAAACTCTCTGCGATTCATTTTTTCCGCACTCCTTTCCAAAGCGATAAAAGCCAGCCAATCTCGGCAAACAACAGGAAGATGCCTGCCTGCGTCAGCGCATAGCCCGCACCATTATATGAAAGTGCCGGCGTCATGAAGATATGTGCGCCCTGCAGGTGCTCAACGAGCCGATCTTGATGGGCTGCATAGATACCGGCTGCCCCTAGCAGCATACCGAACCCCAATAGGAGCATCCTTGCAGGCAATGGCCGCGAGGGGATGCCTGCAGCGTGCAGCCATTTCTGCCACCAAGCCTTCAAGTGCAGACCGAGATGGAGTCCCGCCAGCACGAGGAAGTAACGAGCCGCCGTGCTGTGCAGTTGATAGAGCGAAGGATTGCTGCGCAGCGAGAACGGCACGACATCTGCAAACAGCTCGCTCGACGTCAGGCAGCCGCTGACAATCGTCATGAAACAAGCTGCCATGAGCAGGACGTTCAGGATCAACCGCACGCTGCGCGGCCCATTCCAGCGGCCGCGCCCCAGTGAAGAGACATAGCGACGGTTGAGTGCGAGATGCCAGGCAATCGGCAATAAGAAGGCCACCCCTACAGCTTCATGTACCAGAGGCGGCAGATAGAAGAACATCATCTCTCCGACCAGCAGGACGATCATCAAGATATCCAGACCGTATCTCATGGCTGCACCTCTCTCGTCTCCCTTACCGAACGCTCCCAACCAGCCGGCACAGCATCCTTCGGCAAGCTCTGCTCGACGATTTCCTGCGTCATGCGCACGTAGTCGTCCTCCGAGACATGGCCCTGCCGCAAGACGCACGTGAAGCAGAGCCACGCATAGACAAGTCCAAAGAGGATGAATACGCTAGCCAGTCGCCCTTTCCAATCCGGTCTGCTCCTCTGAAAAATCATACCATCATCCCCCAGTTTCCTTTCCTCATGGATTCATATATGCTTTTCTTATTCGTTCTTTTCATCGAGCAGAACGACGCCCTGCGGCGGATTCTCGAGGATGGCTCCGACAACCCTGTGTGGAATGTAAGGCTCCTCCAGATAGGCAATGTCCTCTTCGGTCAGCGAGACGGCGAGTGCGCCAACTGCATCATCGAGATACTTCGTCTTTGTCGCGCCGACAATCGGGGTAGCGACACCTTTCGCCCATTCCCAGGCCAGAGCAATCTGTTGCATCTTGACACCATAGCGCTCCGACAGCTCATAGACACGCTCGACAATCTTCATGTCCTCCTGTTCGCTTCGGTCATATTTCCCCATGGCCACGCGGTCGGTCTTGCCACGCAGGGAATCGGAACGCCATGTCCTGCGCGCCAGATGACCGGCTGCTAGCGAACTGTACGGCATCAATGAAACCTGCATCTGCTTGCAGATGGGGATGAGTTCCCGCTCATCTTCGCGGTAGAGCAAGTTGTAGTGGTTCTCCATGACAGAGAACGGCGTCCAACCGTGCTGTTCAGCGATATGCTGCATGTTCATAAACTGGTACCCATACATTGCGGAAGCTCCGATGGCCCGTACCTTGCCGACCCGGACAAGCCCATCCAGGGCTTCCATCGTCTCTTCCATCGGCGTGTCATAATCGAAACGATGGATGATGTAAAGGTCCAAGTAATCCGTGCCGAGGCGTTTCAAGCTGCCCTCGATTTCCCTCTGGATGGCATTCTTTGAGAGACGGCCTTCATTAAAGTAGACCTTCGAGGCCAACACAACCTTATCCCGGGGAATATGATTGCGTTGCAGCGCCCGACCAAGGTACTCCTCCGACGTCCCGCTGCTGTAGCAGTTTGCCGTGTCAAAGAAATTGATGCCGAGGGCCAGCGCGTGGCAGATCACCTGCTCGCTCGCCGCTTCATCGAGCGTCCACGCATGCATCGTCGGCTTGCCAAAACTCATGCAGCCCAGGCATACGCGCGAAACCTCAATATCCGTCTTGCCCAATCTCGTGTATTCCATATTGCTGCTCCTTCATTCACCCTATTACTCAAAGATTCGCCCCCATCTGCTCTGCCATGTCGCCGAACTTCGAGTGCTCGACGAGCGAGCGCGAACCGCAGCCGATGCCGAGGACTTTGCCAACATCCTGCCATTCCATATAGCGGACCAGGGTGTCGTAGTGATCAACGAGTGCCGCCATCGTCCAATCGTCACGATTGTAAGCCGTCGCCATGAGGATGGACTTCTTGCCGTGGAGCCTCCCCGTGCGCGAGTAGAAACGGTCAACGATTGTCTTGAGCTGTGCCGACATGCCGAAGTAATAAAGCGGCGTCGTCAGCACGAGCAGATCTGCCTCCAGCATCTTCGGCATCAAGGTATTCTCGATGTCGTCCTTCCAGATGCAAGGCCCGTCCATATGGCACTGGTCGCAACCGCGGCACGGATGCGTCTCGCTGTTGGCTGCATCAAAAGTGAACACCTCATGGCCGGCCTGTGTTGCTCCTTTCGTGAAGCGGTCAGCAAGATAGATGGATGTTGATTCATCATGCGGATGCGGACTGCTTGTGATCACGACAATCTTCATTGCTTTCCCTCCCGAAATCTCACCTTTCTCATGCGCTGCCATACCTGAAGCATCCTTTTCCTGTCCCGTTAGTGCCGAAAGGCCACAGCCGCTGAGGAATACCGTCATGGCTCCCATGCCTGTCAGTTTCAAGAATTCCCTACGATTCATCAGAGCCGCCCCCTTTCTGCTTCCTCTCCAGTTCATAGATCATGTAGTCGATGCAGGAGAGCTTTTCCTGCGCCTCATGCAAGGCTGCCATGAGCTTGCGTCGATGACGCTTGAGAAAACAGATGCGCGCGGCATCGTCCGGCAACGATGAAAGCTCGCACCGGCAGGCATCGGCCTCACATATTCCCTGTTGATATCCGCGGTTCGTTGATTTCAAATCCATATGCTTCCCTCATGCCGTCACTGAGCGTTGCGATTCATGCGCGCGCAGTCACCGACCTTCTCCCCCGTGACGAAGTACTCATACGTCGGGAATTCGAACAGGACAGGCTTGAACACGTGGTAATCAATCTTGCCTGCTTCGTTGAGGACGGACTCGCTCGCATAGGTGTTATCGATGCGGCAGATGAAATTATCGAATCCATCCAGCTTGTAGTCATCGATGACAGAACACTCAATCGAGACTTTGGCCTTGTCGATGAGCGGTGTCCCCTGCTCTCCGAGCGTATAGGCAAACGTCCCAGACTTATCGGTCTTGTTCCCGGAAACTACGCCCATATAGTCCGCTTCTTTGAGCCAGCTCTCATCCACGACATTGACCGATACGTTCTTCGTCGCCAGGATTCCTCGATTCGTATAATGGCTCTCGACCATCGAGAGCATCAGATGGCTGTGAGCCATGATGCCTGCATGCGCGACGAGCGTCCAATTCGGCTTGCCGTCAACCATGCTGCCGACAACGATGAGCGGTGCTGGATACAGTGCCAAGGCTTTGCCAATATTTTTCTTCATTTCTATTGTCCTCCCAGTTCTTATCTTCGTCTCTTGCTACTCTTATCTTACCTGCTCTATATTGAAATGTGAAATGCTTATATTTCAGCTTGCGTCATACATTTTTCTTATTAAATGCTTGTCAAAAAAGTACCTGCTCCCTAAAATAGAAGCAGGTACTTTTATCGCATACGAACGAAAGGGGAATCTTTGATGGAACTGCGCACCTTATCGTACTTCCTGGCCGTTGCCAGGGAACAGAACATGACCGAGGCTGCCAATGTGCTGCATGTGACGCAGCCGACGCTCTCGCGCCAGATTGCCGACCTCGAAGACGAGCTCGGCAAGAAGCTCTTCACGCGCACGAGCCGCAGCACCGTGCTGACAGAGGACGGCATACACCTGCGCCAGCGGGCCGAGGAAATCCTCGCGCTCGTCAACCAGACAGAAGACGAGATGAAGAATGACACGATTGATCTTGCGGGCTGTATCCGCATCGGCGCAGGCGAAACGCATGCCATGCACATCCTCGCCGATCTCTTTGCCGAGCTGCATAGCCGCTACCCCCGCCTGACGGTCGAGCTCTTCACCGGCAATGCCGACACCGTCGAGGAAAAACTCGCCCATGGCCTTATCGACTTTGCGCTGATGATCGAACCATTCAACGTCGAGCAGTATCACTTCATCCGGCTGCCCGAAACGATGCGCGTCGGCATCGTGACGCGCGATGACAGCAAATGGGCGCAAAAGAGCGGCATCACGCCCGACGACCTGAACGCAATGCCGCTGCTCGTCTCCTCGCGCCAGTCGCTCAACCGCTATGACTACAGTCAATGGTCGGGCGGCAAGGTATCTGCTGAAACGATGAACATCGTCGGCAAGTTCGACCTCATCAGCAACGCCTCGCACTTCATCCGCACGGGCATCGCGAATGCGATTGGCATCGACGAGCTGCTGCAGCTCGACACCGGCCACTTAAAGTTCATCCCACTCGAGCCCGCCCTCACGCTCAGCGCCGTTATCGTCTGGAAGAAATACCGCCTGCTCTCCAAATCCAGCAGCGTCTTCCTCCAAGAACTCCAGCAGTACATCGCCGAAGCGTCAAAAAAGAACAGTAATCTGCCATAAAACCATTTGTTACGAGCCGATAGGACAATCCGTCGCCTGTTGCTCATCTGCCCGGCAGTGTACGAACTTTGTGAGCAGCAGGGCAGCAGCCGCCAGCAGCAGGCCACCGCAGACGACGAAGGGCAGGCCGAGGCTGCGGATGAAAAAGCCGCTGATCATGGTTCCCGCCATGCAGCCGAGATTGGCCGCTGTCAGGAACAGGCCGTTGCTGAAATCCGGCGCATCCGATGCCACGCAGGCCAGCAGGTACTGATTGATGTTCGCATTGATGCCACCGAGGATACCCCAGGCCACAATCAGTGCCGCAAGAAGAGGCAGCAACTTCCCACCGCCCACAAAGAGCAGGCAGTAGAGCGCGATGGTACACAGCGGGAAAAGGCGTACGGTCGTGCGGGGACACCTGGCGAGGAGATTGCCCCCCAGATAGCTTCCGCAGATGTTCAAGAGGCCATAGACGAGGAGCAGCGCTGCGATGAGCTCTCCCGGCAGTGCCGCAACCTTCTGCAAATAATCAGCGAGGTAGTTGTAGACGCCGAAGATGGAGCCATTGAGGCAGATGACCGCCACGATGGCCAGCCAGACCGGCGGGCGCTTCAGAACGGAAAGCTGCGCGCCGTAGCGCATTGGCTGCGTCACCGGCAAGTCCGGCACAAAGGCCATTGTCAGCAGAAACATGAGCCCCGTCACGCCTGCAAAGAAGGCTATTGCCATCGAAAAGTCAAACGTCGCTGCCAAGACATTGCTGATGGGCACGCCGACGACCATGCCGGCCGCGACGCCCATGTTGATGCGCGCCACAGCCCGCGGCGCATCCTCTGGAGCCACCGAGGCAGCGGCCACGCTGAAGGCGAGTGCACAGTAGACCGGGTGGAAAAAGGCCGGCACGACGCGCAGCACTAAAAGGAGCTGGAAGTCGCTCGCAACGATGGCCAGTGCATTGCAGATCGTGAACACGCCCAGCACAAGCAGCATCACGTGCTTGCGATTGAAGCGCGAGAACAGCAACGGCATCGTCGGCCCTGCGATGGCCACGCCAAGCGCGAACAGACTGACGAGCATCCCCGCCTGTACGATATCCACCTGGTACATCTCCGCCGCCATCGGCAGGATGCCGATGATGCCCATCTCCGTATTGAGGATGCTGAACACACCAAATGCCAGAATCAAGAGCAATAGCTGCTGTCGTTTCATATCATCTCATCCTTTCCGCCTCCAGACCGCTCTCCCCATCTCATGGTTGCAAGGTCAGGAATACATCACCTGCCCCCAGAGCAGCGTCCAGATCATCAGCTGCTTCGACGTGACCCAGGCGCGTGTAGCGGTAGGTCGTCTGAAAATCCTGATAGAACACCACGACATACTGGCCGTCAAACAGCATGACATCCCCCTTATGGATCTCGCGGACATCTTCATCCGCCGCTGTCAGGTGCTGCGGCAGTTTGTAGTATTTCTCGTTGCCATGGAGTTCTGTAAACGTCTTGGCCAGCGGCAACTGCTGCCGCAGCTCGGCAGCAGCCTCCGTATCAGCCCACTTCAGAGCATACGCTTTGCTGCCCACTAGTAGGGATGCCGCTCCTGTCTCGTGCATCTCTGCCTCCTTCCCGGACAAGGATGTGGCTACCACTCCGGGGCCGCCACATCCCAGCACGAGAAGTGCAATCAGAGCACAACAGAAAAAGAACAATCTGCTCATCAAACATTCTCCTCCCGGTTACGCCTTTCCAGCAATCATTCACCGAGGTACTTGTTGAAAAACGCGACGAGGCGGTCGAAGGGGATCTTGTCCATCTGGTCGTAGAGATCCGTATGCGTAGCACCCGGAACGACAATCTCCTCCTTCGGACCATCTGCCGCTTCATAGACCGCATCCGAGAAGTACTTAGAATGCGCCTTGTCCCCTGTGATGAGCAGCAGCGGGCGTGGGCTGAGTTCCTTGATGTGCTCCATCAGCGAGAAGTTGAAGAAGCCGTATGGCGTCGTCGAATCCCAGGCCAGCGTGTTGGAGTTGATGGCGCGCGGATGGTAAGCGCGGCCGACGTAATAATCGTAGAAGCCCTTCACGACATCCGGTGCATCCGCCGGCAGCTTGTCGGGGAACATCGTCTTCGTCGAGATCACCTTGCCATCCTTGTCGACGGCGAGCTCATGCGAGCCGGGAATGGACTTGCCTGTCTTTGCCTCCTCATCGCGCATCTCGGCCAGGTGGTGCTTGACGATCTCGCGCTGCTCCGGCGTATAGTAATCCCCTTGATAGTGGTTGCGGATGCTGTCCGACATGTCGTACATGGCCGAGGTCACGACCGCCTTGATGCGCATATCATTCGTCGTTGCCGTGATGGCCATGCCCGAGAGACCGCAGATGCCAATGGCACCGATCTGCTGCGGGTTGACGAACTTGAGGTTGCTGACGAAATCGACCGCCGCGCTGTAATCTTCCGTGAAGATCTCCGGCGAGCCCATATTGCGGCGCTTGCCGCTGCTCTCCCCCGTGGTCGACGGATCGAAGGCGACGGCAACAAAACCATTCTTGGCCATCTCCTGTGCGTAGAGGCCCGAGGACTGCTCCTTGACTGCGCCGAACGGGCCCGTCACGACGACAGCCTTGTACTGCTTCTTGTCATCGAAATCCTTCGGCAGGTAGAGGTGGCCCGCCACATCGAAGCCGTAACGGTTCTGGAACGTGACCTTCTTGGCCTCAATCGTCTTGTCCACGGCGAAGACGCGCGTGTCGTTATCCAGATCCTTGATCGTCGCATGCTTCATCTGTGAATCGTGCACGAGCGTTTTCGTCGGCACGGCTGCATAAGTCGTACGCATCGTCATCCCTCCAAAAGTGAACGTCCCCATCATCACAGCGGCCATCAGCCAAGCGGCTCTTTTCTTGCTCTTGAATGTCTTCATGGAAAAACCCCTTCCTTATTGTTGCATCATTGTTGCATCGTTGCAGCTCACCGCTGCATGCCCGGTTGTTTTACTTGATGCATTCATTATAAGAGAAGGGGTATATGATTACAAATACTTGGTTTTAATAACCTATGATACACTTTAGGCATGATGAGAGAACGCCTCGTCCAGGGCCGCCACGACGAGACGACCGGCGCGGGAGAAGACCTGGTCTCTGCGCCAGACCACATAATTCGCCGAGCGAATCACGGGGTCCAAGGGACGGAAGACGAGCCCGCGTGACGAACCTACGGCATCCGCCATGCCCTTGAAGCAAAGCGCACTGCCCATGCCCGCCTCGACGAAGAAGATCGTATTGTAGAGCAAGTTGTAGGTGCCGGCCACCTCGATTTTCTCCGCTGCGCTGCCGAAGTAATGGTCCAGCTCGTGATGCCTCATCGCCTGCTCCGATACAATAAGCGGCTCCTGCAAGAGATCGGTGCGCTGTACGGCCTCTTTGACCGCCAGAGGGTTGTCCGCCCGCATCATGAGACCCCAGGCATCGTCGTGCGGGATGCGGCGAAACACATACGTCCGCGGTGCATCCGCCCGGCAGACGAGCCCGAAGTCGAGCAATCCCTTCTGCAGAGAATCGTAGATCAGGTCTTCATTGCCGCTGACCAGATGGAACTGGATGTGAGGATAGGAGCGGCGCAGCGGCGCCAGGACTTTCGAGACACAGGCCATCGCCTGCGTCTCGCCGGCACCAATGTAGATGTCCCCTGCCACGAGCTCATCCATCTTGGCAAACTGCTCCTTCGTCTTTTCTGTCAGGCTGAGAATCTCCTGCGCTCTCGCCTTGAATATCAGTCCGGCTTCCGTCAGCTGCGTCTTGCGCTTCCCGCGCACGAGCAGCTGCACGCCCAGTTTGTCCTCGAGATCCGACAGCTGCCGCGAAAGCGTCGGCTGCGTCAGGTGAAGTTCCTCCGCCGCCTTGGTGATGTTCTCATGCCTGGCTACCGCCATAAAGTACTGCAGTACGCGTATCTCCATTCTCCCACTCCTCCATCATCTTCTATAGATTGGTACACTTCCTCTATTATTATATATAAAAGAAATGAAATAGACGAGGGGGTGAACGGAACGTCTCTTCCGTCGCCACCCTATAAAATCAAAAAGGCCCTCTCCGCGAGAGCCTTTTTTTCATCAGAGACTTTCCTTCAAAATTTCAACGACTTCCTTACGACTCAGCACCTTGTAGCCGCCCTCGAGGAGGAGCGTAGCATCGGCGATGCCATCGATCATATCTTTTGTCGCGCCGAGCTCGGAGATCTTCATGGCAAGCCCGAGTTCCTTCATCCAATCTTCCATGGCCTTGAGGCCTTCCTCGGCAATCTCCTCATCTTTCTTGCCTTCCGGGTTGACCTTCCAGACTTCAATGGCGAAGCGCTTGAATTTCGGCAGGCCGTACGGCAGGATGTAGCAGTAGTACGGCAGTGAGACAGCTGCAAGCGTCATGCCGTGCGTCGCATTCGTATAGGCGCCGACGGCCTGGCCGAGCATGTGAACCATCCAGTCCGTGCTTTTCCCCTTGGCAATCAGCGTGTTGAGCGCCCAGGTCGCCGTCCACATCAGGTTGCTGCGTGCCTCGTAGTCCTGCGGGTTTCTGTTGGCAATGCGGCTGGCGTGCAGGACGGAGCGCATCAAGCCCTCGCTGATGTAATCGCTCGTGTTATCATCCTCACCGGAGAAATACTGCTCGCAGATGTGATTGAAAATATCGTAGATGCCTGCTACCATCTGGCGATGCGGCAGTGTCATCGTGTACCGCGGATTCAGGATGGCAAAGCGCGGGATGATCTTCTCGTCTGCAAAGACGTGACCTATTTTCTGTTTTATCTCCTGATTGGTGATGACACAACCTGCATTCATCTCCGAGCCCGTCCCGACCATCGTCAGCACGCAGCCGACCGGCAGCGTCTCGCAGGACGGCTCCTCAAAGCGCACGAAGTATTTCTCCCACGGGTCTTCCTCGCAGTTGACCGAGACGGACACCGCCTTGGCGTAATCGCAGACCGAACCGCCGCCGACGGCCAGGAGCAGATCCGCCTGATGCTTGCGCGCGATCTCGATGCCCTCATAGAGCTTCGCGAGCGTCGGATTCGGCATGACGCCCGCGATCTCTGCCACATTCTTGCCCTGCGCCTCGAGGATCTTGATGACATCGTCGTAGATGCCGTTCTTCTTGATGGAACCGCCGCTGTAAATCAAGACGACGTTCTTGCCGTACTTCGGCAGTTCCGTGTTCAAGTAATCGAGCGACTGATCGCCAAAATAAAGCTTTGCCGGGTTGCAATATGAAAAATTTCCTAACATAAGATTCAATCTCCTTCTAAATTATCGTGTCAATCCTGCGGATACACCTCATCTGTGACGGGCTCGCACCACTCGTTGCTCGTCTCCGTGCCCGGGATCTCAAAGGCGAGGTGGGAGAACCAGCTGTGCTGTTTGGCACCATGCCAGTGCTTGACGCCTGCGGGGATCTCGACGATGTCGCCTGGTGTGAGGCTCTGCGGCGCCTTGCCTTCTTCCTGATACCAGCCCTCGCCATCGACGCAGATGAGGACCTGGCCGCCGCCCTGCGCAGCGTGGTGGATATGCCAGAAATTGCGGCAGCCCGGCTCGAACGTGACGTTGCAGATGACAAGCGGCTCGCCCGGCTTCGACAAAACGTTCAAATACGACCGCCCCGTGAAGTACTTGGCGTAGGCATCATTGGGCTCGCCGAGTCCGAAGAAGCCGCCGCGCCCCTCTGCATCCGCTGCATCGGTGTAGACTTCCTTGGCCACGGGGAATGCGGCCCAGGCATTCGGCCAGCCAGCGTAGAAGGCCAGATGCGTGAGCAGTGCGGCCATCTCCTCTTTCGTGACGCCGTGCTGCCGCGCCGTCTGCAGGTGGTAGCGCAGTGCGTCACCAGCAGTGCCCTTGCCGACAAGCGCCGAGACCGTCGCGATGCTGCGAAGCTTCGGCGAGAGCTCATTTTCCTTAGCCCACACCTCGCCAAAGAGCACATCATCGTTGAGCGCCGCGAACTGCGGTGCAAAATCGCCCAATGCCTTGCGACCTGCTGTCTGTTTTTCCATGATGATTCCTTCTTTCTCGTATATCCAGTGCCGCCAGCCGCGGCACCCTAGATTTCCTTGTTTTCCCTTATCATAGCAAAATAAGCATTTCATGTGAAATGCTTATCGAAAATCATTTGCTATTCTTAAAACATATGGTACGATCAAGAATACTTGCTGGCAGCATCCTTTTGCCCGTCGGAGGAACAAGCGGCGCGCCCCTTGAATTGCAACTCAAACTTCCCACATGCCAAACACTGACAATGCCGCGTCAGTAAAAGAAATTTGGGTAGTGTCCCTTATGTGTAAACTTTTTAGGCGGCGAATTGTCAAGCTAAGTGCAACACCTTTGAGAAATAGACCTCATATGGTGTT